>MDTB01221589.1_pt1 | contig 14071 bp, 13 predicted proteins | sample 811161 | NCBI WGS metagenome assembly MDTB01 (sample SAMN05326650, study PRJNA326480) | marine metagenome | isolation source: seawater | place: Mediterranean Sea | collected 2009
AAAATAAAAAAGATTTATCAAAAAAGCTTTTAACAAATTTTTCAAAAAGAGTATCCTTGCGATATGCGAAGGCAGATTTTTGTGATGGCATACTAGACTTTGTTAAAAAATACAAAAATCAATGTAATATAGTCTCAGGGTCAGATCAGATAGAATTAATTGAAGTGTTGGATCAAAAAGGTTTTATTTCTATGTTTGATTATGTTCTAGGTTCTCCAACATCTAAGAGCGATAACTTGATTAACTTAAAAAAATACTATCCTGATGATGCAGTGCATTATTATTTTGGAGATGCTCTTGGAGATTATGAGGCATCAAAAGCTGCAGGATATTTTTTTATTGGAGTTCTTGGCTATTCATTGGTTTCAAACGATTTGAAAGAAAAGTGTATTTCTAATGGTTGTGAGTACATTAATTCCTTTAGAGAATTCTTATGAAAGGATTTTTTAAAAAATTAATTGCAGGCGGGCCTCAAAGAGTCAACAGATTCAGAAGTGAAAAAGATGTTTCGATTCATTTACTTGATCTAATTTATCTTTTACCTGCATTTTATCATTGGACTCTTGATAAATTTGGCTTTGCGCCAAATTTACCGATAGTAAATTATTCTGCACTATCTATTTTTAAGAAATTAGCGAGCCTTCAACCAAGAGTATTAGAGTTTGGCTCTGGGCGATCAACTATATGGTGGCTTGAAAACAGTTGTGAAGTTGTTTCAGTAGAAAATCACGAGGGCTGGTATAATCGAATTTTGGCTAAAATAAACAAATATGAAATGTCGTGTAATTATAAATTTGCTGAAGACTTGAAGACTTATTCAGAAGCAGGTGGTAATACCAAGTTTGATTTCGTAATAGTTGACGGATTTTGGCGAAGGGAATGTATGGAATACGCTTTGGAATATAATCTAAAGGAAGGCGGCATTATCTATTTGGATGATAGTGATAAGTGTTCTTCATTTTTTCTCAAGGATACTGAAAATAATAACGTTCGTGGAGCGGATTCGGTGCTTCAAGAATGGGCCTATAAAAATGACTATTTTATCTTACGAGTGAATAATTTTTCTCCAACACACCTCTTTGTTAAAGAAGGCACTTTTGCGATCCCAAAAACCAAAAATAATGGTGAATTGCTGCGAGCATATCTCTATTAAATAATTTACAGGTAGGTTCATTATGAATATTTGCATTGTTGGGGCAGGCTGGTATGGATGCCATTTGGCAGCTATTGCTTTGGAGGCTGGAAATAAAGTAACTATATATGAGCGCGAAAACTGTGTTTTTGCTGAGGCTTCTGGAAATAACCAAAATCGACTTCATTTAGGTTTTCACTACCCACGTGCTTTTGAAACTAGAATTCAGTCAAAGTTTGGATTTGATTGGTTCCTGGATCGTTACGCTACATTAACTCGAAGTATTAAAAATAATTTTTATGGAATTTCGGAAAACGACAGTCTGCTTGATTTTGCTACTTATGAGCAAATTATGAAGTCATCAGGATTAAACTTTTCTCGCGTTAATAATGATTTTGGTTTTAGGGGTCTGTCACAAATAATTCAAGTGGATGAGCGTTTAATCCTAACAAATAAAGCTAAAAAGTATTTTACGAACCTTTTAAAATCTCAAATAAATTTTAATCAAAATGTCGATTTATCTGATGGTGGGGTTGAGCAATTAAAAAAAAGCTTTGATCTTATAGTTGACTGTACTTGGAGAACGGCCGATCCAAATGATAACAATAAATTTTATTACGAACCCTGTATCTACTTTAAATATAAAAAAAAAGAAATCATTGATATTGCTTTAACCATAATGGATGGCCCTTTTTTTTCACTCTATCCATGCTCTGAACGACTTCACTCTCTCACTTCTGTAGAGTACGGACCACTTGGCCAGTTTTCAAGTTACGAAATGGCGAGAGATACAATTGAGAATTTTAGCAACGATTTTGAATCGATAAATCAAAAAAAATTACTTTTTGAAGAGCTAACTAATAAATATTATCCTCATTTTAATAATATTTTTAATAATCCACGAGCATCATTTGGTATAAAGACTAAGCATTTTAGTAGCAATGATGAACGAACCACTAAGATTGATTGTTCTGATAAATTATTACGTATATTTTCGGGTAAGATTGACACAATGTATATCGCTGAGAAAGAGCTAAGAAAGGTTTGGTCATGAGTTATCTAATATTCGGCTCATCCTCTAATTTGACAAAATCGTTATGTCGAAAGTTAAAATCAATGGACATAGATTATTCTCTTGCCGGTAAATCATCTGAAAAATACTATTATGATGCTCTAGATGATTATAAAGTTTTAGTATCAAAAATAAATTTTAAAAAATACAAAAATATAATTATAAATATTGGATTATTGCAAAATAAAAATTTTGTCGATCAAGATGTAGATGATCATGTTAACTCAATACGAATAAATTTATTAGCTGTGGTAAACATAATTGAAAATGCAATTAGACAAAATAAAAATGCAAAAATATGTGTTGTAGGAAGCGAATCTGCTAAAAAAGGTAGCTTTGATACTTCATATTTTCTTGGAAAAGCAGCATTAGAACAATACATTCGAGAAAGACGTATAAAATCACCTTTTCAGCGTATTTTTGGCGTATCACCGTCTACAATTTCCGATGCAGGTATGACAAGTAGTCGAAAAGATAAGCACGTTTTGAATTCGTATCTTGCAGATCATCCAAAGGAACGTTTTTTGTCTTGTGATGAAGTTGCAGAAGTCATACTTGATTTATTTTCAGACAAATTTTCATATTTTACGAATGATATTCTTGAGCTTAATGGAGGAAAGTTTGCTCGAATGCAAACTTAGTTTATATGAGTACTGTTCATTTTGTATCCGGTATTGGAAAGCTGCATATTTTGATGGCTGCAAAAGTATTTAAAGAACAGAATCCAGAAGTTAATGTAAAAGTTTGGACTACCATCGTTCCAAAAAAATGGCACATTTTTGTTTTAAAAAAAATAGGCTTTATTAATATCGCTAAGCGCTTGGAAAATAGATTAGAGGATTTAAAAGTTGTCGACGAAGTAATCAGCGAGCCAATTTCAGAGGTTTTTTGTTTAGTTATGAAAAAGTTCTTGCCGAGTGAGGTAGCCCTTGGATTGGCATTTAAATTATTTTCGAGTTTAATTTCCAAAAGCATTTTAAGAAAAACGTCTTCTGGCGATATAGTTATTTTTAGGTCTGGGTCGGGTAGCCAAATTAAACTACTTAAAAATAAAGGCATAAGAGTTATCACAGATCATTCCATAGCCCATCCCGAGTATTTTCGAAAAATTAGGCCATATTTAAGAAACCCTCAAAATGAACTCAATCCAGAATCTATTCTCTGGACTAAGGTGATCCAAGACTGTTTGGATAGCGACGAAATTTTGACAATAAGTGAATATGTAAAAATGAGCTTTCCCAAAGAGTTTCACAAGAAAAAATTTTCTGTCGTTCATCTTCCCGTGAATTCAGACTCCGTTAATAATGGTGAAAGAAACTTTACGAACTACGATGTAATATTTGTGGGTCATTTTAATAGGAGAAAGGGTAGTGATGTCTTTTTAAAAATTGCTGAAGAATTTTTGCCCTTCACTGAATTTAGATTCAAAATCATTGGGCAAATACATGATGATGTTGAGTGGATAGAGCGTTTATCTAATGTAAAAAATCTTGGATTGTTATCTAAGGAGGGAGTTTTTCAAAAAATGCAACAATCAAGAGCTTTATTATTTCCAACTAGATTAGAAGGTGGTGCAAAAGTAATACAAGAAGCATGGCAGCTAGGATTGCCTGTAATTACAACGAAAGATTGTGCTTGTCCTATTTCAGAAAAGAATTCTATCGAGATCACTCTTCCATTTGACAAAAAAATTTGTAATGAACTTATTTCAAAACTAAGAAATGAGGATTTACTTCTGCAATTGAGTAAAGCTGGCAGGCAAATAGCACATGACTTGTACCACCCTTCACTATATGGTCAAAATCTTTACAATGTAATAAAAAGTAATCAATAATGAAGGTTTTCTTGCCATGTCGAAGAGGCAGCCAAAGGGTTCCTAAAAAAAATGTTAGACCTTTCGGGCCTTTTTCCGGTGGATTGGTTGAGTTAAAGTTAACTCAGCTTTTAAGAGTTCCGGAAATAGATGAAATATTATTATCTACTAATGATGAAGAAGTTAATAGAATTGCGTCAAAGTTTAAAAATTCTAAAATTCTTATAGACAAAAGACCAGAATATTTGTGTAAATCAGAAACAACGACTGATGATCTAATTTCGTATTTCGTAAACCTTTGGACGGATGAACATATCATTTGGACGCACGTAACAGCACCATTCTTCGACTCTAATGACTATTCTCGAGCAATAAAGTCCTACCAAAAAAATATAATCAATGGAGATCATGATTCGTTATTTGGAGTTTTAAAATTACAAAGTTTTCTTTGGAATGATAAAGGGCCTTTGTTTGATAGACGTATTAGAAAATGGCCATTTACGCAAAATATTGCTCCAATTTATGATGTCGATTCAACTATATTCATTATCCAATCGGAGGATGCAAAAAAAATAAACGACAGAATTGGGAAAAAACCATACAAATTTGTAAATAATAAACTTAATTCAATCGACATCGATTATGAGGAAGATTTTAGATTTGCTGAAAAAGTCTGGATTTCAATCAATTCATAATGTTTCTATTTTTCCAATCATATCTAGATAGTTTTGATAGAGATGTTATTTTCACTGGTGTCTTTAGGGTTTGGAATATTTTCGCCGGAGCTTCGTTATTAATTGTAATTCCGTTTTGGCTTAGCAAAGAAGAACAAGGTTTCTTTTTTCTGCTTTATAGTATTTTAAATATGCAAGTGTTATTTGATTTAGGATTAAATCAAATAATTCTGCAGCGACTTAGTAAACACTATGAGGATGTTAAGAAACTTACCTCTCAAGACGAAGTTGATAACTTAAGTCCTTTTAATGTATTGCTTATTAATGCAAGAAAATGGTTTAAAAATATAGCTTTAATATATTTTATTGTTTGTATCACAGTTTTGTATTTCTTGATTAAAGATACAAATTTTGGAGATATTAATAATTTAATCATAGCTTTAATATTTGTTTTTATTGCAGCAATAAATGTAAGACTTTCTTTGGAGTTTATCTCACTTCAGGCTAAGCAGATGGTATCGGCTGTGTCCATTTTTAGATTGATACAGTCAGCGATTGCATATACTGTATTTTTCGCTTTAATATTTTTTGTGGATATTGGTTTGTCTGCAATGCTCTCGATTCAATTAGTTACATGTGTCACTTCGCTTTTTTGGCTTAAAAACAAACGTAAATCCGTTGAGTTAATAAGCAAAAATCGTATTAATTATTTTAAAGAAATTTTACCTTTACAATCAAAACTTGCAGTAACATGGGCAGCAAGTTTCTTAGTCACCCAATCACTCGTTACAATTTCATTTAAAACAAATGGGGCAGTCTTTAGCGGACGTCTTGGAATTACACTCTCTGCAATTTTGTCAATAACGACTCTTACCGTAGCTCTATTTGGCGCAAAATTGCCTGCTATGGCAAATTTGATTGGGAAAAAATCATTTGAGCATGCTAATAGTTTATTTTCGACAGGAATTATAAGATCTTCAATATCTTATATTTTTATATGTATATTAATGTCTACTTTCTTCTTTATTAGTATATACAGCTTACCGAATAGCTTAATTTCGACTTTGATTGATCGCTTTTTAGATTATTATTTTGTCTTATGTCTACTTATAAATCAGTTTGCAGCGTGTATGGTGATTTGTATATCAAGTTATCTAAGAATTTTTGAAGAAGAGCCTTTGTTATATATTAATGCAACTTATAGTTTGGTTATTTTTATTGGTGCACTTTTAATGTTGGAGACATATACAACTACTTTTTTTATTTTATTAGCTATTTTGCCGTTTTTTAGCACAGTACCCGCGGCTTTTTATTATTTACAAAAAAGGCACTGATTCGTGGTGAAAAGAAAAAAAGTTCTGTTTTTAGCATCAACATTTTCAAAAGGAGGCGCAGCTTTAGCTGCTCTCCGCAGTGCAAAAAGTTTATCGAATACTTTTGATGTTGAGCTAATATCAGCATATGAATATAGACGCTTAAAATTAATAGACTATCCTGTATTTGCCATTTGGGTCCTTGTTACTTTACTAACAATTGGTCTCGCAAAATTTATAGAGTTTTTCACAAATACTAAAGTAAGTATAAATGTATGGACTTCCCCAGTGCTAAAAAGCGCACTGAGAATGAAGAACGTTCACATGATTTTTATTCATTGGACGGGAAATAATGCCTTATGCCTAAGCGATACTCACATAATTACAAAGAAATTTTATGTAATTCTGCATGATGAATTTAGTTATAGTGGAATTTTCCACTATAGAAGAAATAAATATTTTGAGCCAATATCTAGTCAAAACTGGATTATTAGAAACTCAATTCAATTTCTAGATAGCTTTTTTAAAAATAGAAAAATTAAAACTATAAAAATAATAAAGCATTTAAATTTTATCGCACCATCAACTTATATAGCTGATAGGCTAAAGTCTGAAAAAGCATTTTATGATTTAAATGTGCGCATTGTATTAAATATTACTGACATAAAATTGAGCGATGAAATAAAAAATACATCTACTAATACTTCAAACTGTAAGACCCTGCCTATTATATTGTTTGGATGCCCCGGCGGTTTATCGAATTACATTAAAGGAGGAGATTTAATTACGGAAATTATCCAGCAGTTGGAAAAATTAAAATTTGCGTGTGAAATAAAAATCTTTGGTTGTACACAACCTAATTTCCGAGGAAATTATGTACGTTGCCAAAGCGTTGGTTTTATTAAAAGCAGAGAGATGATGGCTAATATTTATAAGAATGCGTCAGTAAGTTTAGTCTTGTCAAGAAATGAAGCTTTCGGTTTAGTTGCTTTAGAATCAATATCATGTGGAATACCGGTAGTATGTTTTAGCGATCTATCTTTCGAGGATTTTATAAAACACTTACATAATGGGTATGTTGTTTCTGAAGCTTCTGCTGACTCAATTATAAATGGCTTAATATATCTAACTGAAAAGAAAAGATTAGGGTTGTTTAATCCAAACCTTGTTTCTAACAGCGCAAGTCAAGTTTCCACTCAATTTGAAACTATCTCAGACATCGTTAATTTTTAAGAAATATAAAAAATTGCAAGATTTTATTTTTTATTAAAAAGTATAATAAAATTGATTTTCTGAAAACATATTGCCTAACTTTATAAATTAACATGAATTTTTTTATAAAATTAATTTTTTTTTAATGTTGAAGCTTTAGCTATGAATCGAATATTTTTTTCTTGTCTTATTTGTGGACTATTATTACTACCATATAGTTTAAATTTATTGCTAGGTTCAAAGTCTATAGCTATTTGGTTTCTCATTTCTCAGATTAGCTTATTGTTAGTTCTTTTTTTATCAGGTCATAGAATTTCATTTCTAAAAATGCCTCCAGGATTTTATTTAGCTTTTATTGGTATTTTCGGTTTTGGATTCTTATCAGGTATTTCTTATTTAGAAGGAGTATTTTATGCCCTAGTATTTCTATTAGTTATCGGCCTAATTTATTTAAATGTCTCAATTCTAGTAAGAATGGAAAATAAAATTTTCGAGAAAACTTTTAAATTATTTTTTTATATATTACTCAGTTTGGGATTTATCACATTAAGCTTGCGTTTATTTTCCCCCAGTCTTTTTACTGTGTTTAATCTAGATATTAAAAATATTTTATTAATCGGAGAGCCATCAATTTATGCTTTAATGTTAGGCCCAGTTAGTCTTTGGTATGGAATTCGCTTCAACAAAAATCTTTTTTCCCTAACTGTAATATTTATATTTGGGGCATTTTTTCCTAGCGCTATACTTTTATCATACGGCATGATTTATATAATGATTTTGCTGTTTTTTTCTCCAGTAGCTATGCCTAAAAAAGTTCTATTCTTAGTTAGTGCTGTTTTAAGTATTCAATTACTTCTATCTTTTCAAATGAATTACTTTTTACCTAGATTTTCAACAATTACAGAAGAAATGAATCTTTCAAGCTTAATGTACTTTGTACATTGGGGTCAGTTTAGGGATGTTATCTTAAATGTTCAAATCCTCGGAGACGGTTTTGGTCAAAGCGAAAATATAAGTCAATCCAGTAGCTATATATATAGAGTTCTTGAACTATATGGCTATGATATTACCTCAGGTAGTGGCGATGGTGTAAATGCTGGACACTTTTACATGTCAAGATTAGCCGTTTCTATTGGTTATGGAGTTATTATTTTTATTTTACTTTATTCTGCATCCCTATTTAAATCTTACAAAGCTCATGTTAGAAGAAATACGCAAGCTCTATCTGTCAGTTTTCTTATAATTTTAGGATTTCTTCCTGAAATGATTTTAAGGACGCCTGGCATATTTGGATTTGGTTTATTTTGGTTTATTTTAGGGCTATGTTACCTTCAACAAGAAACATTTAATGATATAAAAATAAAAAGGACTGATGGCTAACATACCAAAATTTTCAATTGTAACTATTAGCTATAATCAATCAACTTTCCTTCGAGATTGCATTGAATCGGTAGTTTCTCAGTTGGGTTCAAACGATCAGTATATTGTTGTTGATGCAGGAAGCACAGATGGATCTAGAGACCTAATAGATAATTATTCTCAGGTGGAAAAAGTCTACCGCAAAGACAAAGGACCTGCTGAAGGTCTAAATAATGGGTTTGAATGTGCAAGAAATGAATATCTTTATTTTCTCAATTCAGATGATGTTTTGATGCCCGGTGCTCTCGATAAAATTAAGAAAGTTGTGGCACGCAATTCAGATATAGGGATATTTTGTTTTAGTGGTTTCTTAGTGGATAAGGAATTGAATAAGCTAAGACCTTTAAGGTCGTTTAAATTTTCTGCCAAGCGAATGCTAAAATGTAAAACTACAGTTTTCCAACAAGGCATTATATTTAAAAGAGAAGACTTTGAGGATATTGGAGGTTTTAACCATAATAATAGGACTTGCTGGGATGCGGAATTATTATTCGACATGTACTTGAAGAACAAACTCTTTATGGATGTTGACATTCCAGTCGCTTTCTTCAGATATCATGATGATTCCATCACTGGTTCTGCAACGAATTATTTCGAGAACAAATCTAATAAAGATAGAATGTTTTTCACTTTCTACAAGAGATATCCTAATTTTTTTGATCGATTTCAAATGAAGATCAATACTTATCGAAAATACTTTTACTTGAATTATACTTTTACCTATTTACTTTTGAGATTTAGAGTCGCTTTAGGATTTAAAACATGAAAAAAATATTTTTACTCTTTGCGGCTTTTCAAGCAACTTTAATTAATCTATTTATTTCGATTATTTACTTTCGTTTTAAGTTTCATTCTAAGTTATCGAAAACTCTTTTACGCGGTAGTTCGGTAGCAATTGTTATGAATGGGCCAACTCTTAGATCTGACCAAAATAAGATGCTAAGTTCTACAAAAGTAAATGAGTATATTTGTGCAAACCATCTAGCTGATACTGATTTGTTTACTAAACTAAAACCAAGTACCTATATTTTTTCTGATCCTTATTTCTATAGCGAAGATGCTAGCGAAGAACTTATAGAAGCAAGAACAGCAACTTTCGACAATATAGTTTCTAAATGCGATTGGTCCATGACAGTTGTTTTGCCAAATGTGCCATCATTTGATTTGTTTGTTAAAAAATTTAGCGAAAACTCTCACATTCAGGTGCGTTGGTTTAATAATTTTGGATTTCCAGCTGATTATAATATTCTGCTTGGAAATCTTTGGGATTTTGGATTATGTGCTCCTCCAGGAAACGTATTGGTTCAATCGTTATATTTGTGTGGATTTATGCAAGCTAAAGAAGTTTATTTACTAGGTGCTAATTGGAATTTTCATACCAATATAGAGGTGGACCAGCGCACAAATGAGTTTTATAAAGTCAGACAGCACGTATATGGTATTAAAAAAGAGCTTAGCTATACATGTCATCGAAAGATTGAAAAAGCAAATTTAGAGCATGAGTTCAAATCTTTATATATCGGATTTAAAGAGTTGAGAGCTGTTCGGGATTATTTGAATATTCGAAAAATAAAGGTTGTTAACTTTACTGAGAATTCTTATATTGATGTATTTTCACGTCCTTCAGAATTGTAAGATAATATTTCCGGCGACTCTGGATAAGTCTAAATTTATTTCAATGATCAAATAATTGCGGAATAACCTCATATGCGAAACATAGTTAAATTCATTAAATATTTCAGAGAACATGGCTTAACTGCTTCAATCTTTAAGTTGCAAGATTATTTTTCTAATCTCATCAAATGGAACCGTATATTGAAGATTAAGGACTTGGAGGGGAGATTTACAAAAATATATGAATCAAATGCTTGGAACGACCCCGATAGTTTCAGCGGAACAGGTTCATCGAAGAGAGCCACTGAACTATTGCGATCTAAGCTTCCAAGCATCTTCGAAGAACTAAAAATAAAAAGTATTTTTGACGCTCCTTGCGGAGATTTTCACTGGTTTAAATTAGTTCTTGATTCATGCCAAATTCGTTATTTAGGTGCCGACATAGTTACTAAAATTATCGACAATAATAATTTTCAATATTCTGACAATACCACTAATTTTGTGAGGCTAGACATAACAAAGGATGAATTCCCTAAGGCTGATTTGATGTTTTGTAGAGATTTCCTTTTTCATCTTAGCTTCAGCGACATAAGGAAAGTCCTCATTAATTTTGTTAATTCTGATATTGACTACTTGATGACTTCAACCCATGTCAATCAAGCTACTTTTGAAAATTTTGATATAGTCTCGGGTGATTATCGAAAGATTGATTTGTTTTCTGAGCCATTTAATTTTCCGAATGAGACAGTATCTCAGGTTGATGATTGGTTAGATCCAGAGCCTAAGCGTAAAATGTGTATTTGGACTAAAGAACAGATTAAAAATAGTTTTGCTTGTTAAATTATTCCTTAAGGTAATAATTTTCTTTTGGTTTTGTAATCATTAAGTACTTAGAAATTCTATCAAATATTAATTAGGTTTATGCAAACAAAACATAGCAATAAAAGAATTATCAGCTTTGTGATACTAATTTATGCAATTTTATTTATAACTTTTTAAGCTAGAGGAAATTAATAGTTGAAAGTTTCAATAATTACAGTCAGCTTGAACAGTGAGCGCTTTATTAAAGAAGCAATCCAGAGCGTGAATAATCAATCCTATTCCGATATAGAGCATATTTTTATTGACGGGTCTTCTCAGGACCAGACTGTCAATATAATAAATTCTAATGCAATTAGAAATATTAAGGTTCTTTCTGAGCCAGATAATGGAATTTATAACGCTATGAACAAGGGTTTAGCTTTATCAACAGGAGATATCATTTACTTTCTTAATTCAGATGACTTTTTTATTGATGATCTGGTTTTAGAGAAAGTAGTAGCGGTTTTTGAACAACGCAATGTAGATATTGTTTATTCTGGAATAACTTATATAAATTCAAATTATAAAGTGATTAGCGAATGGGTTCCCGATGAATTTTTTTTAGGTTCTTTTTCAAAATCTTGGCATCCTCCCCACCCAGGTTTTTTTGCACGAAAAGTTTGTTATGAAAAGGCAGGAAGTTTCGATTTAAATTTTAATATAGCTGCTGATTTTGAATTAATGTTCAGGTTTCTTGAAGTCTATAAATTTTCGTCAGCGCTACTTTCTAGATCAATAGTGAATATGCGAAATGATGGTTTTAGTAGCTCCTTCCGATCTAGGTTACAAGGACTCTTAGACATTAAAAAGACATTTCAAAAACATGAAAATAATACCGTTTTTATTTTATTAATCTTCAGGAGGTATATAAAAAAACTTAAGCGTGTAGTTTTTAAAAATTAGCTCATAAACAAAGTTTAACAACGATAAAAGTATTGATAAGTCACGTTACCAAACAGTATGATTCATTCTTGAAAAAGCTTTTTTTAAAAAGAGGGTTAAAGACACCAGGCATCAAACTAAGAGTTTCTTCGCTTAAGTTTCTTGGTATTTTAATTCTTCATCACTTTTCAGCATGAAAAAACTAAGTGTAGCAATTATAGGTGGCGCAGGATTTTTGGGGACAAGACTCGCGAAATACCTTAACAGTAAGAATCTTGATTTTAATCTTGTAGATAAAGACACATCTCCCATAACAACAAAACCAATTATTCAAGCTGATGTGGAAGACTATCAATCTCTAGAAGTAATTTCTCAAAGTACCGCTATTATTAATTTAGCCGCCGCTCATCGCGATGACATAAAGCCATTAAGTCGATACGATGATGTTAATATCCAAGGCGCAGAGAATGTATGCAAATGTGCAAGATTACATAATATAAATAAAATTATTTTCACTAGCTCTGTTGCAATTTTTGGATTCGCACCTGGAGATACCGATGAGTCAGGTGAGCCAAACTATTTTAATGATTATGGTCGTACTAAATACTTAGCAGAGCAAGTATACAAAGAATGGCAAACAGAGGATCCAGAAAACCGTTGCCTTGTAATTGTCAGACCAACGGTCATATTTGGAGAAGGAAATAGAGGAAATGTATACAACCTTTTTAAGCAAATTGCTCACGGAAAGTTTGTGATGATTGGTGATGGTAAAAATGTAAAGTCGATGGCTTATGTAGAAAATGTCGCAGCCTTTTTAGAGTTCAGCTTATCCTTTAAGCCCGGGTTGCATATCTATAATTATATTGATAAGCCAGATTATGCTATGAACACTCTAGTTTCGGAAGTTCGAAAAATGTTATCTAAATCAAATAACATTGGTCTGAGAATACCCGCTTTTTTAGGCATTGCCATTGGACATATGGCTGATTTTTTTACAAAAATAACCGGTAAAACTCTTCTTGTAAGTAGTATTCGTATCAAAAAATTTATGAGCACTACACAATTTGTGTCCTCAGTAAATAAAACTGGTTTCCTTCCCCCATTTTCCTTAAAAGAAGGTTTAGCTAGAACTCTTAGATATGAGTTTTTAGAAGATAATTCAGATAAACAAACTTTTGAGACAGAATAAATATAAAAAGAATTTTTTTAAAAGTATCACTTGATAGTAGAATCCAAACATCAATAAAAAAATGAAAAAAGTAAAAAAAGTTGTTATACCAATAGCTGGATTAGGAACTAGAATGCTTCCTGCAACTAAAATAGTTCCAAAAGAAATGCTCCCTTTAGCTGGAAGACCCATAATTCAGTACATAGTTAATGAAGCAGTAAATGCAGGATTTCAAGAAATAATCTTAGTTACTCGATCTGACAATCTTTTTGTAGAAAGTCATTTTGATGTAAATTTTCACTTAGAATCTTCTCTTAAAAAAACTTCAAAGCACAATCTTCTTAGGGAAATAAAAGAAATTTCAAGATTGAAAGCAAACATAATAAGTGTAAAACAAAAAGAAGCAAAAGGACTTGGCCATGCGATACTTTGTGCAAAATCCTTAATTTCGAAAGAGCCATTCGCGGTCATGCTCCCAGACATGGTTTTTGACGCTAATTATAAAAAAAATAATTTAGCTTTAATGAAGAAAAATTTTGAAAAGTCTGGAGTATCTTCAATACTTCTTGGCAAAGTAAAAAAATCGGATGTACAAAACTATGGAATAGCGAAGATGGAGAGGAAAAAATACAAAACTTCTTTTTTTCCTTTAGAAGACATAATTGAAAAACCTAAACCAAAAAAGGCGCCTTCAAATCTTTTTGTCGTGGGACGGTATATTTTTGAAAATGAAATTTTAAGCTACCTTAAAAAAGAAAGACCTGATTCCTCTGGAGAAATACAATTAACTGGAGCAGTTTCAAATTTCTTAAAAGATTCGAATACAATAAATGGCTTTCTTCTTGATGGAGCTATACATGATTGCGGGAACAAATTGGGATATTTAATTGCAAATTTAGCGTTTTCTTTTA
>MDTB01127331.1_pt1 | contig 14070 bp, 8 predicted proteins | sample 811161 | NCBI WGS metagenome assembly MDTB01 (sample SAMN05326650, study PRJNA326480) | marine metagenome | isolation source: seawater | place: Mediterranean Sea | collected 2009
AGTACTAAAAACTTTCTGATCTATCTTATTCCAAATAAATTGTTTATCATTCTCAACCTCAACGGTTATTTCAACTGTCTTCTTTTCTAAAAATATCTTTTTGGCTTTAGGTGCATTATTCTTAGAATTATCAAATTTAGTATCAGAATCAGGTCCAAGAACCTCTAGACCATCAATAAAGAGTTTTCCAAAATTATCTACTGTTCCTTTAACACCATAAAAACCCCTATAAGGAAGTTCTACTTTCCAACTATTTCTATACACCGCACCAGCACCATCAGTTCCTTTTAATCCTAAAGGAGGAAGAGGTGATATTGAATACCTATTCATAAATTTACCCCAAGAATTCACATTAACTGGATACCATATTTCATTAACAGCATTAGTAGATCTAGTAGTCCAAATCGGATTATTGGGACATCTACCTTCTTGTTGTTGAGGAGGTTCTTTAGGAATTGGAGCAAAAGGAGCATCAATACTTAATGCAACTCCCATTGGATTTTCATTCCAAGATTTAGAAGAAATTACTTCTATTTCATCACTAACAAATGCAGCTTTTATATCAACAGCAAGTCCCATTACATTACCTTCTTTTATTGTCCCACCTGGAATTTGTTCAAGAACTGCATTTAATGTATAAGTTCCTGATTCAAAATATTTTATAAAAACAGACTTACCTGTAGGACTAAACCTCCCTTTATTAACTGCTTGAATTGCAGATCCAAAACTACTATAAGTAGTTGGATTATTCCCAAAAGAAAATCCTTCTTTAGTAATAACAATATCTTTTTTATTAGGTCTAATAAATTTAAGTTCTACATTATCATCAACCATTACTGCAACTGCATAATTTCCAGATTCAGGGAAGGTAATATTATTCCAAATAATTTCATGGAATCCTGCATAATCCTCAGTCGATGCATTGGGATAATCTGGATATCCAAGAACTGTTTCTTCAATTTGCGAAACTAGATTAACACTCTTAACTTTTACATTAGCATATCCACGTCCATCAAATCCATATTTAACAGCATCATCAAATTGTAATACTGTTTTATCTACACCAATCTTTGATCCAGATGTTTGACTTCCACCTAAAGATTTTATCAAATATTTTTTACCAGAGGTAAACGTACCAGTTCCATTAAGTTTCTCAAAACGTGCTCCAGTCCTCTTTAATATAATTTCACCATCATCTGATTGTATTTTTACCTCCCTTACAGCAGCTCCAAATCTATTTCCCACTTCATCATCCACATCCATTTCTAATCCAACTTTAACTCTTCCTTTACCAATAACTTTTAGATAAGTTTTTCCATCATCACCAACCTCAAACTTTACACTAGGAGGCACTACTGGTACTTTTTTTTCTATCTTTGCAACTTCTGTAGGATCAAAAGGAAGAACTCCAAATCGACTAATAAAATTAGAATCCTTACCAGCACCAGGATTCATTTTCCATAATTTTCTATTTGCATTCTTTATCCAATCAACAGTATTGAATATATGTGATCTTTCTCCTTTTAAAGTAGAACCTCCTTTATTATCTACAGGAGCATCTAGTGTAAAATTACAAGCACTACCATTTATACCATAAAGTCTTCCATTATTTACAGAAATAATAATATCATCCCAATATACACCTACACCACCTCCACCTGCAAAGGTTCCTGGAATATCTTCCACTTCAATAACCTTTTCACCTTTATTTCTCAATCTAATATTAGAAGTATTATTTCCACCAGCAGTCGTATTGCCACCGTCAAGAGTAATTGTTTTTGATTCTCCACCTTTATGTTTCCTTTCCTTCACCCACTTTGTCTTACCAATCGCAATTGAACGCACAGCTTCACCAGAATACCTTGGATTATCATCATACCAAAGATTTAAACCAACCTTTCCTTTACCTATTATACGTCTACCATCATCAGAAAACTTAGCATCTCCACTAGTAATAGTAAACTTAACATTCGCATCATTTCCTCTACCATCTTTTAATTCAATACATGTATTATTTTTTGCAACTCTAATTGTTTTATTTGATGGATTTAAATCTTCATATCGAATTACCGTACCATCACCATTTCCTCCTTCTACAACTCTTTGATTACTACTTTTAAATTTTACAGGATAAACTCTTCCATACTCAACTTTTTTAGTAATTGTTTCCCTTATGTCTTTACCATTACCATATTCCTTACCTATATTAATACCCAAATCTGGAATTTCAAAACCATTAGCATAAAGAGAAGCTGTGGTAACAGTAAAAGTAACCTCATCAGAAGTTGCAACCACATCTTTCTGAATCTTCTTCATCTCCATAATCTGATGGTTCAAAAGATCTAATCGAATCTTACGCATTCCTGCGCTTACAAATTTTTTAATTTTTGTAGGAGGGGATAGTATATGTCCTGCTGCACCACCACTTCCTAACAAAATCTTATCACCTACTGAATCATTATCAATATATAAATGCGATTCATTATCTGCTTGAATATTAAATACATACTCACCTTCATAAGGAAATTCTTCTTCCCATTCAAAAGTATAATTTATTCCTGCCTTATCAGAACCAGCCACATTTGATGGAGCTACAGGAGATATTGCATATTGATTCATAAAAGAATCTTGAATAGCAGTGTTCTTATTCTTATTATCTTTAATACCTTTGGAATACTTTGAATTCTTCTCTGCATTAAAAGCAGTAGAATCCTTCAACTCATAAGTTATATTACCCTTATTAATAGAAAATGTTCCTTGCTTACATTGTACCTGCAAATCATCATCATCAGGAGCAGTTTTACCAATATCAGAAAAAATAGCATTGCTTGTACCAGTACGTTGAGCGATATCTCCTCCCGTACCAAAAACTCCATTCTTTAAAAGTCCCTTATCTCTTATCCCCTTTCTACTAGTTGTTGTTACATTATATTTTGTATTTCTTTTAACTTTGATTTTTATTTCTTCTGCTGATGCATTATTCTTATAATCATCAGCTCTTATTTCAAAACTATGATTTCCAGAAGTTGATTTAAATATAAATTTTAAGTCCCTTCTCTGTCCACCTGATGTATAAACAAGAAAAGAAGATTCTATAAGACTAGTACCAACCCCAAATGTTGATGAAGTTTTATTAGAATTATTATTATTGGAAGATTTTGATACTAACCCACCCCATGCTGGATGTTGAACATCAAATTTTTCTCTTGTTACCTTATCTGCAGATGTGACTCTAAGAGGAGCTTTTTGTCTTGTTGTCCACCAACCCTTAATTCTATTACCCTCAATACGTGCTCCATCTCCTAAATTTAATAGGTATTTTTGATATCTTTGAATTTCATAAGCAATAGGATCTTTACTTTTATTAAAATAAACTGAAGGATCCCATTTACCCAAATTTTTACCATCTGGACCCCATCTTTGACCATATCCAATATTTTCCATTTCTGGAACACATTTATCTAGTACATATTCCTCATAATCATCCTCTGCATCAAATTCCTCAATTAAAACCCCTTCATCTGATGTGCGTGTTTTAATAATAGATCTAGCAACAACACCACCACCCTTTCCAGTATCATCAGTTATATCAACAATAGGAGCATACTTATATCCATAACCTCCATGAATAACTTGAACAGCTAATATAGACCCATCATTACCTATTATAGGAGCAGCTTGAACTCCTACTCCTCCACCACCATAAAAATTAACTGCTGTTTTATCTTTTTCTGGTACAGATTTTAAATCTTTGGTGCTTCCTCCAGTGTAAGCAGGATCAGCATCTAAAGTTACATCAATACTTTTACTAGTGTCACCTTCTAAATTTAATCCAACAATACCAGAACATGAACCAGCACCTGAACGTTTTTCAGGAAGCATCATATTAGGGGTTAATGCATTAACTTCATTAATGTTTAAATATTTTACAAAATCCCTATTTCTAAAAATAAATTGAATTCCTGGATTAAGCTTAGCAATATAATTAGCTTCATAGACACCAACACCATCTACAAAACCCCTTTCGGAAGAAATATAACCAACTGTAATATTACACTTAGTATTTGGACCTGACAATGAAAACCTTTTTTCTTCCATTAAAAATTATAACCTCCAGTTAAATTATTTATCTATCATTAAAATAGTTCTCTAATAAGAGGAGCATCTCTCAAATCAACATTAGATGCATTTTTAGGAGGTTCAGCAAAAACTTCAATAGGTTCTTTATCAGGTATTACTCTGTTCTTTAATTCTACAACAGCATCCTGAATAGCAGCAGAACTTGGTAATTGTGATTGAGATTGAGATGCTCCACCACCACAAAAAGTGTAGTAATCAGCAACTGCCTCATTTGGTGGAAGTTCAAAAGGAAAAACATTTTGTTTTATATTTTCAAAATCTAAAGCAGATGTCATATTTCCTCTAACATTTCCTAATTTGGAAAGAACACCTGTAATTCCTGCTGCTGAACCCCCTACATTATTCATTTCATTCATCATATCACCTATAAACGTATCAATCCCATTAAGAATATTACCATTGGTATCCTCAATTTTTTCTTGATTAGAATGTATTACTGCAGCAATGGCATCCTCAGATGTACAAACAGGAACTCTAGGTTTTGCTTTTTGCCCATCCCCTTTAGATGGGTCATTAAAAGCACTCTCTAATGCCTGAGTTAACAATCCTTTCTTTTGATTTCCAAAATTATCCTTATAATCATCTAACTTTAACATATTATTCAACACACCTTCCATCAAACCACTCATACCTCCTGCCATACCATTAAATTCTGATAAAATATTTTGAGTCATATTATCTTTTAAATCAAGCATTTGCCATCTTTTACATGCAGGTAATGCAGAAACGGCAGATGTCATTTCTTGATTTATTTTTTTCTGACTATATTCCTTTACTTTATCCATAATCACTTTCATGTATTTGGATTGGGTTTTAGCAGAATCCTTAATAACTTTCTTTAAATCTTTAACCCCTTGAGTAATAGAAACAGCATCTGTATAACTTGATAATGCATTTATAGCCTTCTCAATATTAGTTGTCATATTATCCATATCAGTTTTCATTGCTCTATTACAAGAATCGACAATACCAGTAGGTTTCAATAAAACTCTTTTTTTACAAAAAACTTCATCTATTTTTATATCAGCAGAACTCTGAACATGAACTGCTTCAGATTCAATAGTTGCTCCTGGATTGACAGGAGATCTAGGAGAATTTGCTTCTTTCTTCCTAGCTGCCATTCCTGATGCAACTCTGTTTTTAATTAAATTTTCTTGTGCTAATAAAGAAAAAGCAGGATTGGATTCTAATATTAAACTTATTTCTGATCTTGCACTATTAATATCTTTTTGCTGTGATTTTGATATTGGTTTATTGGAAGGTAACCCAAATTGATTCAAACTAACTCCAGGAGTGGGATCAGCAAGTTCTTTTGCTAACTCAGGATCCTTTGGTTTCTCAACTCCTTTATCTTGATCAGGTGGTAAAGGAGCGCTAGTTCCTTCATAATCTACATTACCTTCAGCATAACCACTAGTTGCTACAGATCCAGGTTGAGTATTACTAACCCTATTATCACCAATTTTACCTGCCAATAATGTTTGAGAATTATTTCCCAAAACCCCCATAATTACAGGTTGTTGTTGCTCAGATCCATCTAAGAAGAATCCAAAAACAATATTACCCTGTCGGATCATGGGAGTAGATCCAGAGTTCTGCTGATATCCACCAGCAGTAATGGGATACATTACATTTGCCCAAGGTAAATTTTCTGATGGGATAGAATCTTCACCCCAATCATGAAGACCAAAAATTCTTACTTTATATCGATATCCCCATCCACGAACACTTTGTTTATCTTTAAATTTTCCAGCATTAATATTATCTCTCCAATAAGAATCATCGGCAACCTGTCCAATCCACCAGACAAAAGATTCCCCCAAATAATCCTGATTAAATAATCCTCCTCCTTCTGCTGCCATTAGTCGTCGTATACTCTACATTCCAGTGAATCTGGGTGGTTATCACAATAAACTTCTAAATGCTTGTCCTCGTGCCTAGTATGCCAATCATTGATCTTACCATCATTTGGTTCTACTTCCTCTTCAGTATGATCATGAAAGGCATCATTGTGCATTTCTAAATCTGCTTCAGTATATTCAATCATACCATGATTAACATGCTCTTTATGATCTTTAGGATCAAGATAAACCTCATGCTCTAGATCGTGTTCTGGAGTGTTAGTTGTCATAATTCCTCTTAGTTAAAAGTTTTGCCCTTAGTTGGATTACCATCTCGACCAAAGGAGTCTCTAATCAAATTTAACTTAGTATAAGTTTCTTTGGCAGTAATGTAGTGACAAAGATCTGCTATAATATATAGACCTCCATCTTCTACATTTACCTGATCACCACAAGATTTGTTTTCACTTTCACTTATCTGGGGAATATCTAGAAAAATAGTATCCCCTGCATGTAAGGAAAACTCACCAGGTATGGTAATAATTATTTGAGAAGCGAATAATTGATTATACCTCATTATTGATTGATTGACAATCAATTTTGTTTTAAGGTTCTCATCTGTACACTCATCAAGTTGTTCTTCAGTTCCCCCCATATTACGTTGACCCGTTGAAGATAATAAAAAAGTAGTTCTGGAAAATTCAGAGTCCAGTCCTGGTTTTGTAAAGGTATCATTCTGAACTGGTAATCTTTTTCCAGCTAATTTTATACCTTCTTGATTTATTTTTTTCTGCCCTTCTTCACTAAAAGCATCTAATGTGGTGGTGTCAAGATAATTATCAAAGGGATTAAATATAATACTGCGAGTAGAATATGCACCCATCTGTAATTTTTTCTGAACATTGATACGATTTTCTACGTCCAAAGTTAAAGCTTTTATATCATATCCAGGTGGAATACCCTTACCTGCAGTATCAGGTGTTTCATTATAGATAATAGATTTTTTCTGTGTTCCAGATAACAAAGTATCAATAGATTTGAAATGATATCCTTCAGAAGTTTCATAGAAAAAATATCCTGCACTAGCACCAAGTCCTTGATTTTCTGATGAGACTGCTTTTGTTGATAATTTATTAATTGCATAAAATGGTTTCTTATTATTACCAATATAATCTAAAGGTTCTTTAGTATCATCCAAATCAATCTCCTTTTCACTTTTTAAAACCTCTTTTAAAATAAATTCAACATGATCAGAAACTTCACCCCTCCTACAAACCCTAACTCTAGCCTTTTCATTATCAATATATTCTTTAGATACTAAATTTAATTCATATGATTTATTTGTGGTTTGGGAATCTGTTGGGAGTGCGGTAATTTTATTAATATACAAATTATTATCAGAACTTTTACCAAAACTTATAGTATTATCATTATTATCTGTAAACTTTAATTCAACCTGTTCTTCACCAATAATAGGTAATCCTTCAACAGCACTTACTTTCTTTCTTCTTTTACCATGCCCCTGCCCTTTCTTAGTTCTTGTCATCGTATTACCAGCATCAGTAAAAACCACAGATGCTGATACTGAATCTGATAAAATACTCTCCCAATATAATACCCGAACCGTTCCACTCACCAAACTTACACTAGAAGTTTTGCTTTCGTTAGAAATAACATCAATTTTCTGAAGAAGAGCTGGTGCTGCTGCTCTTGCTTGAGTTGCTTTTCTTTTTGCTGCTGTTGCTGCTCCTGCCATAAGTTATTCCTCCTAGTTATATTTAACCACCTTTATAAAGTCTATCACCCATCTCATCACTTCCACCTCCAGCACCCACGGCAATAGGTGTTAAGGTCTCTTTAGGTTGTGTTTCTGGAATACTATCTCCCTGTGATCCTGATTCAACAACGATAATTTCTTCAGAATCATCTTCATATGATGCACTCATAGAAACATCATCGGTTTTCTTCTTAATAGAATTTACATCTAAAGGAAGAATGTTTTCAGCATTACCTTTAGGATTTTGACTTGCGTACATTCTCAATCTCCTATCAAGGATACCACGATCCTTATTACTTAAAGCATTATATTCCTCTCTTGATAATCCACCCTGCAATTTAGAAAGATCATATTCTTTCTTACCCATCTTAAAGGTTTTATCTATTTTATCAAATTTTTTATCATCACCCAGACCATATTCTTCTTGTTCTTTTGCAATTTCCTCATTCATTCCAGTATCATCAGGATCTCTTACAAGCATTCTCCCATCATTCATGATAGGATCTTGTATCTGCCCTAAAGGAGTTTTTGATAATCCTTTTGCAATCAACATTGCAACCTTCTCTCCAACAAATCCACCTGCCATACCAGTAATAAATCCAGGAGCTCCACCAAAAGGAGCACCGATAGCAAAACCTGCAGTATATCCCAATAATCCACCAATTGCTCTAAGAATTGCATTAATAGGAGATTCTTTGAATACTGTATAATCAAGAAGACCCATGATGGCAGCAATGATTTTATCAATACCACCAATCTTCATCTTCTGAGCACCCTTAAGACCTTGCCTTAGTTGTAATAACCCCTTACTCTTTTTCGCATTATTAAGCAATCCCTTAATACCTTTTGTTATTTCTTTAGGATTCTTTGCAAGATTAATAAGTTTAGAAACAGTTTTATTTTGTTTTACAACATCATCTAACTGACCACCTAATACTGACTTTGCTTTCTCTATTAACTTTGCAGGATTTTTAGCCATTTCTGCAATATCACCAATACTCTTTGCCCAATTAGAAGCCTTAGCACCAACACCTTTGATAATCTCATCAGCATTTGCCATGAACTTTTTACCAAAATCATCTGCCCAATTTAAAAAATTCTTACCTAGATTTCCTAAGAAATTTTTAGCTTGTCCCAGTTTACCCCAAAGATTTTTACCAGCACCTTTTAAATTACCAAACCACTTAGATTTTCCTACATTTTTTGCCACATCATCAATTTTATCTGCTCCTGATTGTCTAAGATTTTTTATAGTTTGACCAGGATTTTTAATTAAATTCTGAACAGCAGGGGACTGAACTAAATTGCTTATGGCACGAATAGGTTTTCCTGTTACAACTCTAGCAACTCTTCTAATATTAGTAGGTCTCAATTTCCTTAACATACGAGCACGTTTAAGAGCTTGTTCTGCTGCCTTTCTTTTCTTTGCAATTTCTTTTATACGTTTTGCTCTCTCTATAGCTTTAGTATTAGGTTTAAGAATTCTTCTCAATCTAGTTCTAGTTCTTCTTAACTGATTTCTTGGACCTCTTCTTGGACCTCTAGGTGCTCTAGGTCTATTCATCATAGCCAACTTGGCAATACCCATCCCAAGAAGAACAATCCCATTAAACATCTTAGTGAGATTGCCCATAAAGGACTCAAATTTTTCAGCAGCACCTTCCCCAAATTTATCTCCTATCCATCCCTTAGTTGCATCAAGTCCTTTATATCCCCAATCAATAAAAGTAACTAAACCATCAAGAAATTTTCCACCCCATTTAATAAAGAAACTTGCAATGGCAGCTATGGGTTTAAGAAACTTAATTATTGTGGGTAAGTACTTAATTAATTTAAAGGTTAACCACCCAAGAAGAACGTTACTAATAAACTTTTTTATCCCATCTAGAAAACTAATCCTAGGCATTTTAAGTTTATTTTCCTCTTCATCATCACTATCAGTAGCATCATCCTCTATCTTAGATTCTGCTTTCTTTCTTTGATCATCCTCCTTTTGTTTTTTCTCATCCTTTTGCCTTTTTTTCTTTTCAGCAATAGTTCCTTTTAAAAGGTCATCAATTAATATTATTTTTTTATGAATATTAAAAAGAGTTTTCTCAGAACTATCACTCTCAGATTTTTCAATGGGATCAATCCCTTTATATGAAACTAAAGAAGTAGTGGGTCTTACCGCAAGTGCTCCTCCACTTTCCCCCTTTCCTAAAAGTTTATTTGCAGTTATTGCCATTATACACTAATCCCCAATACCTTTATTTTTGGAGCAGATCTTCCTAAAGTTACATCAAACTGAGGTATTTCACTATTGGATTTTTCAACATTTGGACTATCTGACATTTTATTTTTTTCTTGTTCATATGCACGAATGACATTTTTCTTTTTCTCTGATGGTTCTATATTAGTTTCCATAGATTTTCTCCGCACTGCTTTTATTTTATTACCTTGACCTCTACTTCTTTGTGGTTTAACACGATCCTCCCCAGAAAAAGTCTTCCCACTCATAAGGTTACCCATACCTTTAATAAAACCAGTTCCATCTGATCTTTTAGATGTTACGGACTCTGCCTGTGAACCACTATCAAAAAGTTTTATATTAATAAGATCTTCGATTGGCATTGTAACTTCCTGACCACCATCAAATAGGAATCTATTTGTTCTTCTTGTTCTTTTACGTCCAAAGAAACCAGATTTTTCTATAGGGAAAACTACATCAATGGAACGCATTCCACCCATATTACCACTATCATCAACAGTTCCACCCTCTTCAATCAATTGTTGGTAAGATGTAACCTCACCACCACCAGCATAACCTGGTTTTCCACCCATAAGTGTTGGAATATTAGTTCCACCTCCAGCAGCATTCATAGATTTAAGAGTGTTGACACCATACTTCTGAACTGCTCCTTTACTCATCACAAACTCACCAGCAGTTAATCTTGCAGGAACTTTATCCACACCACCTGGACCTGATACAAAACCACCTTGTTTAAGTCCTTGAGTCTCCGCAAGTGTTCTTCTCCTTTCCATCATTCTACCAGTAAAACCACCACCAAACTGACCCTCTCCTTCATCTGCCTGATTCATAGTACCCAATAATCGAATGATATTAAAAGGATTTAATATATTAAATTGTTCTTTATTTTGAATTTGATCACCCATCATATTTTGATTATTCATCACTGTTCCACCTTCATTAAATGCTTGAATTATATTTGAAGCTTGTTGAGTAGCGTTATTATAATGTTGAACTAATCCACCTTCTTTAAACCCAAATCCCAATTTACTACCTACAGGATTTACCATGTTATTAATTAATTCTCCAGTGAATCCACCACGACCATAACTTCTTTCTTCACCTGTTTCTACTCTCTGAATTTGTTCATCTCTTTCTTGACCTTCTCCAGTAACAACACCACCCATTTTTTCTAAAAGATTTTTATCTTCCTTTTCTTCTTTTAATTTATTAACAGTTTCCTCTCTTCCAACCTCATCTACAGATTGATCAACCTTCTGATCTGTTTTATTTTTCTTAGTTGATAAAACTGCAGCTGTCCCCAAAACAGCAACGGCAGCTAGTCCCCACGGTCCCATGGCGACAGCAGCTTTCAAAAGTGCTGGAATAACTGTTGCTACTAATTTTGCTCCCCAGACTACAACATTCTTCAATAATCCCATAGCAAATCCAGTTAAAGCATTACCGAATATTAAATATCCACCTAAAAGAACAGGCCACCAATCCTCAAAGAATTTTATAATACTATTCAACTTTCCTTGATTTTCAGGATTACCCATCCAGTTTAAAATTTTAAAAAGAACATTACCAAGAAGAATATTCCCTACAAATTCTATGAACTTACTCCAAGCACTCTTCATAGGTTCTAATACTTTAGTTACTGTATTTTTTAAACCTTCAAATACTTTAAATTCTAATTTATTTTCTTTCTTTCTTCTTTTAAAAGTCTCTATCATTTTCCTTAAAAAAGAAAAATGTTTCTTATCTTGTTTTTTCTCTCCTTTTAAAGTATCAACAATAGAATTAACACCAGTAAGAATCTCTGCTAGTACTCCTCCTTTTTCTTGAGTAGGTTCTGGAATAAGTTTCTTAGTATCTATTTTTCCAGTCTTACTTCTAACAGCAAGATTACTCTTTCCTGTAGTATCTTCTGCTGTTTTCTTTTTTTCTTTACCAAAAAATTTGGAAACATTTATTTTCTTTCTTCTTAACTTAAGTTCTTTCTTTGCTTCTTTTTGTAGGATTTCTAATATCTCTCTGTTTTCATCACCACCCAATGTTTCATCATTAGAAAAATCGTTTACAGCAATATTCAATGCCCTATGATAAGGTATATTAGAGTCGTCAAGATACCCATACTCTACCAGTATATCTAATGGTTCTTCAATTTTCCCAAATTTATCTGGCATTAGCTTGTTGCTGCTGTTGCTTTAATTTTTCATCTTCAAGATGTTGTTGAAGTAGAGCCACATAGATATCTCGTTCCCAAGGCATCATATTTTCAATCTCTGTTAAGCTATATTTATGGTACTGCATCAAAGCAAAATTCAGTTTAAAGTAATCCTCTAAACTCATATGCAGTAGGGCTATGCGAAAAAAGACGATAATCCTTCCAACACCACATCACTTTTCACTTTTGTCTTAGGATTAGTAACACTAATGGTATGAGATAATTTAGGCATTGTCTCAAAAAATGTTTCAATCTCTTTGAATTGTTGAGAGTTCATTTGTTCTAAGAAATCTCTCATTTCCTTCTTAGTACAATCAGCAGCAGTCCATACTTCATCTTCAGTATAAACCTTATCAATACAAGTTGCAATCAAATCAAATGATTGATCCATCATATTTTTTTCATTAAAATCAAAATTATTTTTAATAAACTGTTCAAGTGATGGATACTTCATTTCCATCATAATAGAGTCATCTATTTTGATTTTATTAGTATGGTTATCATCTTTTTGAACTTCAATTTCATCTAGTGCAATTGTTACTGGAACCTGAGTTTTTTCATCATCAGGGCAAATAATATTTACTTCTAAATCTTCTCCAACAGATTTACCTCGAATATTGAGGAACAAATATTCAATATCAAATGTGGGAAGATCTTCTACTTTAATTCCTTTACTAAGAATACAGTTTTTAAGAACTGATTTGATAGCAGTGGTAATTTGTTTATTATCTTCACTCTCTAGAGCAATCACAAGAACCTTTTCTTCTTTTACAAGAAATGGTCTATAATTGATAGATGCACCTGTTGAAGGTAACTCCAACTCATAGGTCGGAGTGGCAATTTTTGGTAAAGGCATAATGTCCTATAAGCACTTCAGTATGTTTATTTAGTAGGGTTATTTAAGCTATTGATATACTTGGTTGTATAAGTCTTGGAGGTATAGGTTGTGGAACTACAGGTGGCATTAATTCAATTCGAGGTGGTGCTGGCATATCCCCTTGAGAATTTATTTGTGCTTGCTTAATCGGATCTGGATTTTTCCCTCTCTTCACTTCTCTTATAGCCTCTTTATCATTATCTGTCCCACCTGTTGGTATCTGCGTTACAATATACCTTATATAACTCATCGATACTGTGCATTTTAATAATGAAGATCCATCATAAGAAACTGGCATAGAATTTATTGCCAAAGGAAATGCGTTTACAAATTTATATTCTATCGCACCACCACCATATGCTTGATCTTTCTCAAATTTTGTAACTGTTAGTCCTTGTTGAGCCATGTAACCATCATCACCTTTAGGATACCTCATCCTATAAAAATAATTACCATCCTCCTTTTGAAGTGGAGCACTTGGAACTTGAATAAGATCTTCAGATGGATTTGTGATAAAATTTATCCAATCTTCAAAAAAAGTAATTGGTTTATAAGCTCCAGCATCAACATAAAAAGTTAAATCTATTCTATCATCAAATATTCTTCTATGAACGTGCTTTTCTGTTACACCCATTCGATCATTATTAATTTCAAATGTTGCTAAATTAGATCCAGGCAAAGATGCTTCCGAGCATAATAATTGAATCTGATTTTGCTTTGAAGTATCATATTTTCCAGATAGCGCAGTGATAATTGGCACATTAACTTCAAAATGAGAAGTTGTTGCTGGTTTTAATAAATTTGCCTTGATGTCAGATACATTAAATGTCCTTGGCATTTTATAAATACTATTTGACCTTATATATTATGTATAAGAGAAATGGCAGAAAGTATTAAAAGTATATTCAAACCTAAGAAACCTAAGAAATATAAAGGTGATATAACTAACATCATCTGTCGTAGTTCTTGGGAAAG
>MDTB01115637.1_pt1 | contig 14069 bp, 20 predicted proteins | sample 811161 | NCBI WGS metagenome assembly MDTB01 (sample SAMN05326650, study PRJNA326480) | marine metagenome | isolation source: seawater | place: Mediterranean Sea | collected 2009
GTTATTTGTCCATAACTTCCAAAACTCTTGATTCACTTTTTCAGGAATACATTTTTTAATAACATCTTTAAGACCTTTTTTTAGGGTTATTTTTTCTTTAATTTTAAAATCTTTGTTAATCAGCAAATCCCATTCTTTTATTTCATCAATAGAGTTTATATTTGACCTTACTATTTTCCAAAAAGTATCTCCATAATTTGATTTTAATGTCTTATTAATTTCATCAACATCTATATTTTTTAAAAATTTTAGATTCAACCTTTCTACGTCTATTGGATCAAAAAAAAAAGAACTCTTTGAAAAATTCCTTAAATCAAAACGATTTATTAAGGAGTTGATATCTTCTATATGCTCAATAGATTCATTTGTTCCAATTTTCTTTAAATAATTTAATATTACTATTTTAAATACTTTTCTATTTCTAAAATCTCTAATGGAAAAAGAATCTGATCTTTTTGAAAGCCCTTTACCTGATTGAGATTTCATTAAAGGAAAATGACCAAAAATAGGAATCTTTGAATTTAAAAGTTTGAAAAGTTTCATTTGAGCAGCCGTATTAGTTATATGATCATCACCACGAAATATATGACTCACTTGCATATCTGCATCATCTACAACTGAAGTAATAGTAAACAATGGCATTTCGTCAGATCTAAAAACAACTGGATCAGAAATTGACAAATTATTAAATGATATTAAACCATGAATCATATCATTCCACTTAATTGACTCATCATCCAATTTTAGCCTCCAATGAGGTTTTTTACCTTCTTGAATTAGAGATCTAACTTCTTTTCCAGTCATTTTAAGTGATGCTCTGTCGTAAATTGGAGGTTTACCTTGTTTTAATAAAATTTTTCTCTTTAGCGATAGTTCATCTGGTGATTCAAAACAAGGATAAATATAGTTGTTCTTTTTTAAAAAATTAAATACATCTCTATACTTTGATTCTCTATCTGATTGTTTAATTAATTTAAAATAATCTATTCCTAACCATTTCAAATCTTCAATAATTGATTCAATGAACTCTTTCTTTGATCTTTCTTGATCAGTATCATCTATTCTTAGAAAGAAATTTAAGTTATTTTTTTTTGCAAATAAGTAGTTAAGTAATGCTACCCTTAAATTACCCATATGAAGCAAACCTGTGGGACTTGGAGCAAATCTAAGCATTATTGTAACTCAAACTTATTTGTTAATGGGAACCTTCTATCGACTGACAAAGATAATTTAGAAATCTTTGGGCCTACTGCACTTTGATATCTTTTAAATTCTGAATTTTTAATCATTTTCCATACTCTATTTATTATTCTTTTATTAAAACCACTTTTAACAATTGATTCTATATCTTTATTTTGATCAATAAGCATTTCTAAAATCTGATCTAAAACCTTGTAAGGTGGCAGAGAGTCCCTATCAGTTTGATTAAATTTTAATTCAGCTGAAGGTTCTTTAGTTATTATTTGATTTGGTATAATATTTAATTTTTTTATATAGAATTCCTCAAGAATATTTTCGTTCCTCCAATTACATAATTCAATTACCGTAGTTTTATAAACATCCTTAAGCAATGAATATCCGCCACACATATCGCCATATAGGGTGGCATAACCAACAGCCAGCTCAGATTTATTTCCAGTTGTAATCAATAAAGAATTATACTTATTTGATATCGCCATTAATAATAATCCCCTAATTCTGGATTGAACATTCTCCTCTGTTGTATCTTCTTCTAATTTATTGAAAATAGGTTTTAGTTCTTTTAAAACTTCTTTTCTAAGTATTTCGATTGAAATCTCATTTGTATTAACACCTAAATTTCTCGATAATTCAAATGCATCTTTTTTACTCTCTTGACTTGAATATTTTGAAGGAAGAAAAAAAGATTTTATATTTTCAGTTTTAATTATATCAGCTAGAATTGTTAGTGTAAGAGCAGAATCAATGCCTCCAGATAAACCCAGAGTAACTGATTTAAAATTATTTTTAATTATGTAATTTTTCATCCCCATCATTAATGCTTTATAAAGATGTTCAAGATCATCAACTTTTTTTGACTTTTTAACATAATATTCCTTTTCTAAATCGATGATTTTATCTGATTCTTCAAAAAATGAATTTTGTATTTCTATATTTCCCTCTCTATTCATAACAAAAGAGCCTCCATCAAATATTAGGTCATCCTGAGACCCGACATAATTAACATATATTAAATTAGCCTTAAAATATTTAGCTCTTTTAGCAGCGATTTTTTTTCTCAAATTATATTTCCCTTTTTCATATGGTGAAGCATTAATTACAATAATTAAATCAAGTTTTTCTTGCTTTTTACTTAACAAAAAATCCTCAGTCCACATATCTTCACAGATCAAGAAATCTATATTCTTATTATTAAATATAAATAAATCTCTTTTTTTATCACTTGGAGTAAAATATCTAAACTCATCAAACACACCGTAATTTGGCAATCTTGATTTCTGAACTTTATGAATTATTTTACCAGATTGAATAAGAAATAATGAATTAAAAATCCTTGTATCTACTTTTTCTGGGATACTTAATACAAAAATAGTTTTTTTATTTCTGGTTAAATTAACAATTTTTTTCCTATAAAATTCTATCCTATTTATAAAGTCTTTTCTAAAAAGAAGATCTTGAGGTGGATATCCTATTAAAGATAATTCCGTGGTTAAAAAAAAATCACAACTCTTAGAAACAGCAATATCATAAGATCTCTTTAAGATTTTAAAATTACCCTCTAAATCACCGACTGTTGTGTTTTTCTGTGAAATATAGATCCTTATAATCTATCTCCTATTATTATTTTATTTTTTTTAAATGTGATGCTATTTGAAATGCCAATTCAATTGATTGGGAAGCATTTAACCTTGGGTCACAGTGAGTATGATATCTGTTGCTTAAATCTTTATCTGAAATCTTTTGAAGTCCTCCCATACATTCCGTTACATTTTGACCAGTCATTTCCAGATGAATTCCACCTGCGTAAGATCCTTCAGATTTGTGCAATTTAAAAAATGATTTAACTTCTGACAAAATATTTTTAAATATTCTAGTTTTATACCCACTCCTAGCTTTTTCTGTATTTGCATGCATTGGATCACATGACCAAACAACATGGAGTTTAGCTTTGCTAATAGCTTTTAGTAAGGGTGGATAAAGCTTTTCAATTACTTTTGCTCCCATTCTTACAATAAGAATTATTTTACCTTTCTCATTACTTGGATTTATTTTCTTGATAACTTTCACTATATCAGATGGATCTGAGGATGGCCCAACTTTAATACCGATTGGGTTGCTAATACCAGAACAAAACTCAACATGTGCTCCATTGATTTGTCTAGTTCTATCTCCAATCCATAACATATGTGCTCCGACATTGTACCAATCACCAGTTGTACTATCTATCCTTGTAAATGCAGATTCATATGGTAAAAGTAATGCTTCATGAGAAATATAAAAATTTGTTTCTGATAATTGTCTGACACTTTGATTGTTAATACCACATGCATTCATAAAATTTAAACATTCAGAAATTCTATTTGCTAATATTTTAAAATTTGAACCTTGTTTGGATTTTTTTACAAAATCTAAATTCCAATTTTGAATTGTTCCTAGATCTGCATACCCACCATAAGCAAAAGCACGCAGAAGATTCTGAGTAGATGCAGCTTGATTATATGCTTGAATCATTCTATCGGGATCTGGTTTCCTAGCTTTCTCATTAAAATCAATAGAATTTATCATATCTCCTAGGTAGCTAGGTAATTCTTTACCTTCTTTTTTTTCTATCGGAGAAGATCTTGGTTTAGCAAACTGTCCGGCTAATCTTCCTAACTTAACAACTGGCACACCCGATGCAAATGATAAGGTAACAGCCATCTGCATTATAACTCTAAATGTATCCCTGATATAATTTGGATGAAATTCTGCGAAACTTTCTGCACAATCTCCAGCTTGCAAAAGAAAGCCCTTTCCATCAGTACATTTTGATAATTCACATTTAAGATCTCTTACTTCTCCAGCAAAAACCAGAGGTGGTAATTTTTTCATTTTTTTAATTACCTTCTCTAGATCTGCTAAATCATCATACTTAGGTTGATGAAGTGCATTTTTATTTTGCCAAGATTTCGGATTCCAATTTTGCCTCATGTTAATTTACTTATAGTAATTTCTATATTAAAATACAAATCCTTAATATTCTTTATTCTTGAGAGTAACAATTTCTTCTGCACTAGTTGGATGAATACCAATAGTTTTGTCAAACTGTTTTTTTGTCAAACCGTTAACTATCGCTACCGAAAAACCTTGAATAATCTCTGCGGCATTTTCACCAACATAATGCAAACCAAGTATCTTGTCATTTAATTTATTTGTTATCAGCTTTATAAAAACCTTTTCGTTAGAACTTGATAAAGAAACTTTTAATGATCTAAATTTTTCTCTATATATTTGTATTTTTTTATACTTTTTTCTCGCCTGCAATTCAGTATAGCCAACGAATGCATAATTTGGATTTGAAAAAACAGCACTTGGAATATTAGAATAGTTAAACTTTTCCTTTTTATTAGATGTAAGATTTTTTACGAAAGTCATAGCTTCAGCAATAGCAACAGGTGTTAGTTGAACCTTATTTATAATATCACCTATTGCATAAATATTTTTACAAGAAGTTCTAAAATATTCATCAACTATTATTGCCTTATTTCTGTCTAATTTAATTCCTATTTTTTCAATCTTTAGTTTCTCAAGGTTTGGAACCCTCCCCGTCGCTTCCATCACTTTTTCATACTTAACAACTTCATTCTTAAAAAAAACATGGAAATTTTTACTCTTAAATTTAATCTTATTTGGAAAATCTTCTTTGATAATATTTACACCTTTGTCATTCATCTGTTCCATCAAAAAATCTGAAATCTCGATATCAAAATCTTTTAATATTCTTTTCCCTCTGATACATATTGTTGTATTTATCCCTAAATCATTAAAAATCGATGCAAATTCTACTGCTATATATCCTCCACCCAAAATAAGTATATTTTTAGGAAGTTTTTTTAAATCAAATGCCTCATCAGAAGTTGTTAAACTTTTTTCATCACATAACTTCAGGTTTCTAGGTTTAGATCCTACACAAATCAAAATTTTTTTTGCTGTAATATACTCATCTTTTACTTTTATTGTTTTTTCATTAATAAATTCAGCATATCCATCAAAAATCTGAACTTTTGAACTTTTAAGTAAATTTAAATAAATATCATTTAATCTTCTTATTTCTTTTTTCTTGTTACTTACTAGTTTTTTCCAACTAAATTTCTTTTTAACATTCCAACCATAGGATTTCATTAATTCTGATTCTCCACTAAAGTGAGAAGCATAAGAATATAATTTTTTTGGAACACACCCTCTATTAACACAAGTTCCACCAAGAGACCAACCTTCTGCCAAACCAGTTTTTAATCCCAATGATGACGCATATCTAGAAGCTCTAACCCCCCCTGATCCAGCACCAATCACAAATAAATCAAATATTTTAGTCATTATTAAGTTTCTTATATATATTTTTTAAATTTAAGTAAGAATATTTATAATATTAAAAAAATTATTTGATTTAAATAAAATAAAAAAGGGGTGTTACCACCCCTTTTTTGCAGTTAATGGAAAGCAAGCTTGCCTATTAATAAACGACATAAACAGAAAATATTTACTATTATTTTGAAATTTTTTTGCAGAATTCATTTAAAACTGAAATAAACTCTTGATTATCAATATCTTTAGCTTTGGTTTTTACCAATGATCTCTCAAAAACTAATGATCCTAAATAATCTAATTGTATTCTAAAACCTTTAATAAAATTGTTGCCATTTCCTCCTGAGGAAGTGCAAATCAAAGAGTTTTTGTCTTTAAAACCTTCTTTCCAATCGTTAGTTGCTCTACTAATCCAAGCTATCGCATTAGTAACTATTGGAGAAATACCACCATTATACTCTGGGCTACACCAAATAATTGCATTTGAAGAACAAATTAAATCTTTGACTTTTTCAATATTTTTTGGGAAAGATTCATCCTCTTTATATTTTTCTTCTAGTGTTGGAGTGTAGAGTGGAAGATTAAAATCTTCTAATGAAATAACGTTACAGGAAAATTGATCATTATTTTGAAGAAAGTTTTGAATTTTGTTCGATAATTCTAAATTTGAATTTTTAGTCGAGGAAACAATTAACAATTTTTTCATTTGAAGATAATAATTTAGTTTAAATCTATTGCAAACTTTTTTAATATTTCAAGATTAACAACTTTCAAAACATCAATATGTGTTGAAGAAAGAATCACAGATGTAGAACAATTATTTTCATATGCCTCAATCCAACGATTTGCGCAAACACACCACTTATCTCCTGAGTTTAATCCAGGAAAATCAAATTCTTTTCTCGGTGTAATTAAATCATTTCCTATAACTAGCTGGAATTCCAGAAACTTCTCATTCATTACTGCACAAATTATGTGTTTACCTTGGTCTTCATCAAATGATTCACAACATCCATTTCTCATAAAACCTGTCATAGGGTCTTTAGAACATTCAATTAGTTTTTCTCCTAAAACATTTAATTGACTCTTTTTTTTCATCTTACAAATATATCACCAACTTCTTATGATCACCAATATGCTTTATTTTAAAGGTAGTTCCTATTTCTTGAAATTTATTTTTTTTATAAAAATTTATTGCTGAAATTCGTGAGTTACACCAAATTAAATCTACTTTTTTTTTTTTTAAAACTTTTATTAGATTACTAATTAACTCTGACCCATAGCCTTTGTTGTATTTACCTTTAACAGTAAACATTCCTCTTATTTGAAAACATTTTAAATGTTTTGTATTAATTCTTTGTTCAATTATCGTTAAACCAGATACGAAAATATCATCACTGTATAATCCAAAATGTTGTGTACTTTCATATTTATCTTCTTTATATTTTGCCATACTTTTTGGTAAATTTTGGTATAGATTTTTTTTTCTAATCTCCTTAATCATATCTAAAGGAACTTTTTTAAAAATAATCTTTTCTCTAACTGGATCATATCCTGTTTTTCCAAAAGGATGACAGCTCTTTAACCGAATAATGCTATAGTATAATCCCTTTAATACACCAAATTTGTAGAATGAATCAATACTATACTGAGAGCAAGTTGGATGAAATCTACAATTAGAAGACAGCATTGGGGAAACTAAAATTTGATAAATTTTAATAGGTAAAACTAATAAATAAACTAATGGATTTTTTATTTTAATTTTGTCCATATTGTTCCATTTTCTGTATCTTCAATATCAACGTCGATTTCCTTAAGCCTTTCTCTAATTTTATCAGCTTTTGTAAAATCTTTAATCTTTCTTGCATGATCTCTTTGTTTGATTAAATTAATAATAAAATCATCTCCAATCTTTTTTTCTTGGTTTAATTTTTTGCTTAATCCTAATAAATTTAATCCCTCAGAAATAGCTTGGAAAATTTTTGACTTTTGAGAATCTGGTAGTTTCTTAACTAAACTAAATAATTTATTTAAAACTCCAAGAGCTTTTGGTGTATTTAAATCATCAAATAGACAATTCTGGAATTCTAAAAAATACTCGTTATCATTTAGATCAAACGTTTTGGAATTAATATCCTTAATTTTTTCTAAATTTTTGTCAATTCTTGATATAGTAACTTTTGATTGTTCTAAAATTTCATCTGTCCAATTTAAAGGCTGTCGGTAATGTGCACTAATCAAACCTAATCTTATAGTTCTACCATCATATTTTTTTAAAATTTCATTAACTAATTTTATATTTCCAAGAGATTTTGACATTTTGTCACCATTTGCCGTAACAAATCCATTGTGAAACCAATATCTACAAAAATTTTCTGGCTTTGAATTAATTTTTAAAGCTGAGCAACTTTGAGCTATCTCATTTTCATGATGAGGAAAAGTTAAATCAACTCCACCACAGTGAATATCAAATGGAGTGTTTAAACATTTATGAGACATTGCACTACATTCTATATGCCATCCTGGTCTGCCACGCCCCCATGGAGAATCCCATCCCGGTTCATCATTAATGCTAGGCTTCCACAAAATAAAATCTCTAGAATTTTTTTTGAAATCTGCTACTTCAACTCTTGCTCCAGCTATTTGCTCATCGACACTTCTTCTAGATAACTTTCCATAATATTTATAACTGTCTACATTAAAAATAACATGATCATTTGAAATATAGGCACATTTATTTTTTATAAGTTTCTCTATCATTTTTATCATTTCATCTATATATTCCGTTGCCTTTGGTTGAATATTTGGTGGTTCAACATTAAGGGAAAACATATCCTCATTATAAATCTTATGAAATTTGTTAGTTAGCTCATGGATAGAAACTCCAGATTTTTTTGATGCTTTAATAATTTTATCATCAATATCTGTAATATTTGAAACAAAAGAAACATTAGTAAATTTTCTTTTTAAAATTCTTACAAGTAAATCTGTTACAACTGCCATTCTTGCATTACCAATGTGAGCATAGTCGTAAACAGTTGGGCCACATGCATATATTCTGACTTGATCTGAATTAATAGGTAAAAATTCTTTTTTTGTTCTTGAAAGACTATCAAATATAGAAATTTTCATATTATTTATTTCTTATATTCTTTTATTTTTTTCCTGAAAGAATCATCAATCTTAAAGAAAAATCCATTTTCTTCATGAATTGAGGTTCCAACTGAATGAAATTTATTAATATGATCCAAAAAATTTTCTATATCCAAAACTTTATAGTTTCTATTGTATATATCTTTAAGTTTTATATTTTTACCCATTTTTTTTAAAAATATATCTATACCTAGAGCTTTTACCGTCCTTATTTGTATTATTTTCACCCATATCAATAACCTCAATTAATTCAAACCCTTGAGTACCTAAATTATTTATAAAATTTTCGACATCCTTATAATTATGGTGATCTATATTCACGTAATCTATAATTTTATATTGAAATTTATCTACCATAACCCTTTTATCTTTAATAAAGAATAATTTTCATTTTTTCAAGGAATCATTATTGATAACAATTTTTGATGCATACTATTTATTATTTTTTTTTACATGTACCAATTAATGAGTGAAGAGTTGTAGATGATTTTTTGTTTTTAAAAAACTCCTCAAATTTTGAAGAATACATAAAATTTCCATAAAAATCCAAACTGAACACTCTATCATTTTTCGGAAAACCTATACAGTTAAAGTCTCTTTCTTCTATTTTATTATATCTAATATCAAAAATCCAAGAACAATGCATTGGAATTGGATAGCCTGATGGTTTTATCAAAATAATTTCCAGAAAATGAGATGTTTTTGGGAAGTTATTATTCTTTTTATTTTCGACTTCTTGATTAAAAATATCTTTTCTATCTCTAGTTAGTTTAATTTGAAAATTTTTGAGTTCAAGATACCCTAAAATCTTATCATAGTCTTTTCCCAGAAAATTAAGGCCAATATGCTTTTTAGTTTTACATTGAAGAACTTCATCAGCAAAACTAAAAAAAGAAATAAAAAAAAATAAAAGAAAAAATTTCATAAAAGTTCACTTTTAAATCTTATTGCCTTCTTTCCTATCTAATTTTAATTTTTGTATTCTATCATTTAATAAAATCAAGGGATCTCCAGAAATAATTCTGCATTGTTTATTACCCAGCTTTAGTCTCGAACGATTGATTGTATATTCAATCTTATCATTTTTCATTATTATAATATTTCTTAAGTCTGTTCTATATTTCCTTTGATATTGATAAATTTCATAAATATTCTTATCAAGAGAAAATAATTTAACTTTTTTTTCTTTCAAAAATTTTATTCCCCAATCATCTACACTATAAGATTGATTAAAACAAATAAGATTTCTTCCTAAAAGATCATCATCATGAGGATCTTTTGCAATTAAATGACCAAAAGTCATAGTTAAAAGCAAAAGGGATAACAGTTTCATCATTATATTATTTTCATTTTTTTTAAGTTAAGTGTCAAGCAAACATATAATTGTTTGATTAACTATAAAACTTAATTTACAATTTAAATCGTGAAAAAAAAATTATTATATATTTTGATATTTTGTTTTATTCCTTTTTTCTCTAATGCAGATTGGATTAGACTTTTCTCAATTAATACTGGTGATTTATACATAAATAGTTCATCAATTAAAAGAGAAAATAACAGAATATTTTATAGCCAATTAGTCAACTATAATAATAAACAATTAGATGATGTTTTATCTTTCATTACCTATTCTGAAGTTGATTGCACAAATTTAAAAATTAGAGATATAAAATATGAATTATTTAAAAAAAAAATGGGAATTGGACAAAACTTTTATAAAGGTACACCATCAAGAAAATGGAAAAAATACAAACAAGGAACCAGTGCACATTTAGTCAATAAATTATTATGCGATAGAGTTCATAAAAAATAGGAAATAATTTAATTTGTAGTTTAAATTACTAAATTGTTACTTAAAAAAACCTTCATGTACCCGAATATTTATGCTGACTTAATATTATTTCTTCATTTTTTAATCGTATCATTTGTTACAACATTATTTTTTTTTATCCCAATTGGATATAAATATGGATGGAAATGGCAAAAAAATAAAAAAATTAGGTTAACACATTTAATACTAATGATTTTTGTAACATTTGAGACAATAATTGGCATTACATGTCCATTAACTTCAATTGAAAATAAATTACGAGGAGTTTTTGTTACTAATTCATTTATTTACTATTGGATTACAAAGATTATTTTTTTTCAGTTACCTAGTTCTTTCTTTATAGTTTCTTATATTTTATGCTGTGCCTGGACAATTTTTATGTGGATTAGATTTCCACCAGAATCAGAATGATAAATTTAATTGAATTTAATAAGATAATAACATGGGTAAGTAAAAACTTATTAAAACTTACTCTAGTAATTTCTTTAATAATAATTTTAGCTCTTTTTATAACTATAATATTACCAATATTGCAATTTATAGACTTTTTTTTAGATTTATTTAATGAATTAGAAAAGAACATAGACAGTTTTAAATGGGATTTAGTTAGACCACCAAAAAATGATGATGAAGTCTAAAAAATTTAAATTTAAGAAAAATAATGTATAAAATTTTTAATTATTTTGATTGAAAATTGGATTAGGAAAAGTTTCTAATTTTTTTTGTAAACTCGAAAAAATTCCATACAAAGTTAATATTATAACTAAAATTAATGGTAAAAATTTTTTCATTTAATTTAATGATTATATTTGTCTTCTAAAATATTAATTATAATAATTTGAATTTTATAAAATTATAAATGACTTTTTTTTAATATTGGATTATTTAAAAAAATTTTGAAAATTTTGCTTTTCTAAGACTCTTAAGTTCGTTTTAAAGTTCCTGCTAAAACATATTTTAATATTCTTACTACTTGATTTTGATCCTTTGCGACTGCAGAAGCAAATGCATCTACTTCCTTTAATGCATGTTGATGATTATCGTCATGAATTACAACAATAGATTTATTTAACGCTGATGCGTACCCAGCGTCAAAAGCTGCGTTCCATTGTTTATACTTTTCGCCGAATTTTACGATTACTAAATCACAATCTTTAATAGATTTTTTGGTTTTTATAGAGTTAATTTTTGCACCCTTATTATCTTTCCAAAAATTCTTTTCTTCATCACCTAATATGTCAACTCCACAATTATCTGAAGCATCATGATTTGTAATTGGAGAGGAGAAATTTATTTCTAACCCTTCTTTTTTACAAAGCTGAATTATTTGATCTCTCCAATCAGTATGAATTTCACCTGATAAAAAAACATTAAACATAAAAAACCCTTTCAAACATTATCCAGTAATGATTTTTACTTTAATTAATGGTTAATAAAAAACTTTTTAGATTTAATCAATAATTATTTATCTTAATAAAGTCAATGAACTAATAATTACTAAAAAACTTTATTTATAAAAAATCATTAATATATATTAAATGTGAATTTTTTAATAAAAATATCAAGTAAGAATGTACTTTTAATTTTGACTACCTTTTTAATAACTTCTTTGCCATTAAATTCGATTTCTGAAGAGTTAACGAAAGATCAGACTAACGAACCTTATATTGTTAAATATTGTAAAGATTCTTTGGGTTGGTATGATGATCACCCAGGTTATAGAGGTGAGTTTGTTCGAGTTTTCGATTATTGTAAAACTTATGCCAAAAATATAAGTCCTCTAGGATTTGAAGTTAACCCAATATTATCAGATTTTGGGAGCATCAATGGTGTTAACACAAGGCCAAGAGATAATATCCATCAAGGAATTGATATAATTGGATATAAAGAACAACCAATTATTGCTATTGCAGATGGTAAAGTTTTAGAAACAACAATCGAAGACTGTTGGGGTGGCACGTTGGTTATGGATCACGGAAAATCAACTGATGGTAAAAATCTTATCACTATTTACGGACATGTTGGTGATTTTTTAGTTAAAGAAAATGATATAGTTAAAAGGGGCGATATAATTGCTACTTTACCGAATAAAGTAGAATTTCGATGTATGGCAAGAGTTCGTCACCTACATCTTCAAATTGGACAAGAATACTGCCAGAAAGAAGAAAAGGACAACTGGGGATGTAAGTATTTTATAAAAGATTATTACAGATCACTTAACCCTCATGATTATTGGGCTAGTGGTACTAAAAATATCACATGTTTTAAGGAAAATAAAAGCTATCCAGATGGTACTATAACTTTTCCTTTTAAATGTAAGAATAAAGAATAGTTTAATAACTTATTATTTTTTGATTTTTTTGCAAGTCTATAATGGGGGCTTAATTTATATTTACTTCAAACAAAACATTTTAAAAAAACAAACGATAAATTCCCCCCTATTTTTAATTTTTATTTTGCAATTTTCTTAATTCTGACCAAACATTAAAATAAGAATTATGTCTTTCTAATTGATCAGATGAAATTGAATTTTTAAAGTTGTCGTAATTAATATTTTCTATTAAATTTTTAAGTTTATTTGATACATCAGTTTTTTTTACAAAAGAACGGTACTTATAATCTGAATTATCTATTTCAAAAACATCTGAATCAGGAAAGACTTTCTCTATATCTCCTTTAATTCGCGAACGAACTAATAACTCCTCTTTATTATTTCTATTTTCTACCATAGATAAAAAAGAATTATTAAGAAATATCCACATGATTTATTCTAGTGAAACCAATTATTTTTCAAGTTTTTCAATTTCATGAATATCATTATCAATATCTTCAATAAAACTTTTTATTATAATTAATTCATCAAATATTTTTTCAGTTTTTGAATTTAAATTAAAAAAAGAAAATAATATTAATATAATGATAATTAAAATTCCAATCAATCCAATGTTTACTTTAGTCATTTAAATCTCCTTAATTATTAAATTAAAAACAAATTACAAAGCTTATTATTTTATTTTTCATAGTCTTTAGATTTTTTTTCTAAAAATTGTAAATATAAATTTATCCATTCTTTTTGGGTTAAACCATTTAATTTTATATTTCCTTCTTCCTCTGACTCCCAATCCTCCAATATAAAATCTGTGAAATCCATGTTAATTTTTGAAAGTAAATCACAAAATTTATCTAATCCAATCTTCTTTTTCATTCTTCTACTTCTTCTTTATTAATAATTTACCATTTAGATTATTTTGTTCTCTAAATTTACTTTTATAATATTTTTTTCTTAACATCCACACAAATCCATAACTAAAGTTCTTACCTCTTGTTGTTTTTTTTCCATTGTCATTAAACTAGTTAGAGATTTTACGATCATTAAACCCCATCTTTCTGAAGTTAATAATTTGTCTAAAAATATATTTTTGATATTCCGATTATGGATATGAATTTAAATATAGATTATTAAAATTTATTGAAAACTTAAGATATTTTTTCTTCTTTTTACGTGTATACCCACAATAAGAGACTATTCTACTGTAACTGA
>MDTB01220527.1_pt1 | contig 14069 bp, 15 predicted proteins | sample 811161 | NCBI WGS metagenome assembly MDTB01 (sample SAMN05326650, study PRJNA326480) | marine metagenome | isolation source: seawater | place: Mediterranean Sea | collected 2009
GGTCCGTTCGCTCAGCAGCGGCTCAGCGTTCGTCTCAGTGAACTGGCATCGCCGCAGGCGCTGTGGCAAGGGGACAGCGATCTGGCCGAGCTCAACCGCGCCACAGGCGGTCGTTACGCCCGTGCCATCGAGAGCCTGCTGAATGCACCGCTGCCCCTGCAGCAGGACCTGGACAACCCGATGATTCAGCAACTGGAGTTGCTGCTGCAATCCCTGGTGCAGCCTGGCTTGCAGCCAGCACCCAAGGCTGATGATGCGCCGGTTGCCGCCGCACGGCCTGTGTTGCGGCAGCTGGCCGCCAGTGCTGAACCCATCACGTTGAAGCGTGTGCTTGAGGCCCTGCCTGGTGAGCAGCGCACCATCCGCCTCGATCAGGCCCTGCCTTTGTTGCAGCGCATGGGCGCTCAGCACGCTGTTGTGGATCAACGCCTGTCTGGCCTGGCGCCCATGCCCGCGGCACCCGCGCAGGCGCTCGCTGCCGGCCCGCAGTCCTTGGAGCGCAGAACGTTCCAGTTATCGAGTGGTCTTGAGGTGACGATGGTGCGCCCGACGGGTGCCCCGCGACTTCCGACCGTGGTGATCTCCCACGGCCTCTGGGACGCGCCACGCAGTTTTTTGGGCTGGGCCGACCATCTGGCTTCCCACGGCGCTGTGGTGTTGTTGCCGCGCCACCGCGGCAGTGACATCGACCAGCAGGTCGCCATGCTTGCGGGTCAGGTCCCACCACCGGAGCCAGGGGAATTCCTGCGCCGTCCAGAGGAGATCAAGGCGTTGCTCGATGCCCTTGAGGCAGGGGAGCTGCCTGGGGAGGGGGATGCACCGGTGCGGGAGGTGGTGCTGATCGGCCATTCCTGGGGAGCCACTACAGCGCTGCAGTTGGCCGGGGCCCGCAGTCTCCCCGCGCCGCTTTGGCGTGCCTGTGATGGGGTGGAGCACAGCGGGCGGAATCCCAGCTGGGTGTTGCAATGCAGCTTGGTTCAGGCGGCAACGGAGCAGTCACTGCTCGATGGGCGACTGAGCCGGGTTGTGGCGGTCAGTCCGCCCCAGGCTTTGGTGTTTGCAGCTGGCCTGCAGGATCTCAGCATTCCGGTGCTTCTGGTCAGTGGGAGCCGCGATCTGGTGGTGCCAGCCCAGCCAGAGGCGTTGGAACCATTCCGCCGCTACCCCGGCGATCGCCATCGGCTTGTGCTGGCTGACGGTGGCACCCATTTCAACCTGCCCTCTGCTGCTGGAGCCGATGGCGGCCCTTTACGGGCGCTGCTGTTGAGCTGGGTTGGGGGCCAACCGCTGCCGGCAGCAGCAGCGGTCAGTGACCCTGCAGGATTGCCGTTGTTTGACCTGCGCTGAACCCCACCGATGGGTTCATTCTGAACAGAAGCTGAAGAATTCGTGTAAATCCAATTACAGATTTAGTTTTTGTTAGAAAAACAACAGCAGATTTGTTGTCAATAATCGAAATTCGGTCTATGGTTTAACGAGGCAGAAGAAGTACCTATGGGTTTATATGTTTTGCATTTGCATCTACATGGTCTTCTCAGAGGTCATGATCTGGAATTAGGGCGTGATGCTGATACCGGAGGCCAGACCAATTATGTGCTTGAACTGGCCAAAGCATTAGGCCACCACAGCGATGTGGACCGGTTAGAGGTCATCACTCGCTGCATCGAGGATCGCCGGGTTAGCGCTGACTATGCCGTCCACCGCGAGTCCCTCAGCACCAAGGCCAGCATCCTGCGCTTGCCATTTGGCCCCAGGCGCTACCTCCGCAAGGAGCTGCTCTGGTCCCACCTTGAGGAATTGGTGGATGCTCTGGTGCTGCACATCACGCGCCAGCAACGTCGCCCTGACTGGATTCATGCCCACTACGCCGATGCGGGTTGGGTGGGAGCACAGGTGCAGCAGCGCCTTGGCATTCCCCTGGTCTTCACCGGTCACTCCCTCGGCCGCGAGAAGCAGCGCCGTCTGCTGGACATCGGTCAAAACCCTGAGCAGGTGAACCAGCGCTACGCCATGGAGCGCCGCATCGGCGCAGAAGAAGATGCCCTGGCGGCCGCGAGCCTTGTGGTCACCAGCACCCGCCAGGAGGTCCGGGTCCAATACGACCGCTACCGCCATTTCCATCCCGATCTAGCCGAGGTGATTCCTCCCGGGGTCGACATTGCCTGCTTCCAACCTGAGGGGAGCGCCGAAGAAGACGCCGACATCTCAGCGTTGATGCAGCCGTTTTTGCGGCATCCCGATCGTCCCTGTCTGCTGGCCCTCTCCAGGCCGGATCGCCGCAAGAACATTCCCGCGCTGATTGATGCCTTTGGCAGCAGCCCCACCCTGCGGGAGCAGGCCAATCTGGTGCTGGTGCTCGGCAACCGTGATGGTTTTCACCAGCTTGAGCGCAGCCAGCGCGAGGAATGGCAGCACGTGGTCGAGGCGATTGATCGTCAGAACCTTTACGGCCAGGTTGCTTATCCCAAACACCACAGCCGCGATCAGGTGCCTGCCATCTATCGCTGGGCCGCCTCGCGCCGTGGTGTGTTCGTCAATCCTGCGCTGACGGAACCCTTCGGTCTCACCTTGATTGAGGCTGCCGGCTGCGGGCTGCCGATCGTCGCCACCAATGACGGTGGGCCGATCGACATTCTCGGCCGTTGCCGCAACGGCCTTCTGGTCGATGTCTCCAGCAGCGAATGTCTGCGCACCACCCTTGAGCAGGCCATGGCCGCCGATGCCCCCTGGGATCAGTGGCGCCAGCAGGGCCTTGAGGCCGTCAGTGAGGCCTACAGCTGGTCAGCCCATGCCGCCCGTTACCTGCAGGTGGCCCGCCCCCTGTGCGCGGCGGCCCTGCTGGAGTCTGCCAACCTCAAGCCCCACAGCCGCCGCCGCCGCATCAGCGCGCCGGCGCGCTTCCGCCAGGTCCTCGCCACCAGCCAGGGCTACGCCCATGCGCCGCAGGGGCCGCGCTTCCGGCTTTCCAAATAGCAGCAGGGTGGTGTCCTCCATGGCCAGGGCCTTGTCCACACCGCAGTAGCGAACCGGCGCTCCCTGCTGTTCCGCTCCAGCCAGGATCACGCGGCTGGCAGCCGCTCCGCTGGATTCAATCGCCGGGATCGGCAGTCCCAGCACAGCCCGCAGGTGCAGCTCAAATTCGCTGAGGTTCTGACCTTTGAGGGTCACCAGGCCGGTGTCATGGGGTCGAGGTGAAAGCTCCGAGAAGATCACCTCTCCTGAGGCAATGAAGAATTCCACCCCGAAAATCCCGCAGCCCCCCAGTGCATCGGTCACCTGACGTGCCATGCGCTGGGCCTCCAGCAGCTGGGCCTGGGCCAGCTCAGCCGGTTGCCAGCTGGTCTGGTAGTCCCCCCGCTCCTGGATATGGCCGATGGGCGGGCAGAACAATGTGGGGCCCTGCTGCTGTTTAACCGTCAGCAGCGTGATTTCCAGCTCGAAGTTGAGGAATTCCTCTGCAATCACCAAGCTGGCGTCGCCCCTGGCTTTCTCGGTGGCGGCAACCCAGGCCTGGGCGAGCTCCGCCGGGTTGGTGGCCACGCTCTGCCCTTTGCCGGAGGAACTCATCACCGGCTTGACGACCACAGGCCAGCCCAGGGGAGCGGCCACGGCAGCCAGTTCCTCGGCGGAGCGGGCATAGCCAAACCGGGCGGTCCGCAGTCCCAGCTCGCTGGCGGCCAGGTCGCGGATGCGATCCCGGTTCATCGTGATTGCCGTGGCGCGCGCTGTTGGGATCACCGTGATCCCCTCGCTTTCCAGTTCGGCGAGGGCATCGACGGCCAGGGCTTCGATTTCGGGAATGACAATGGCCGGTTGGTGCTCACGGATGACCTGCTTGAGAGCTTCCGCGTCGGTCATCGGGATCACCACCGCCTGATCAGCCACTTGCATGGCCGGGGCATTGGCATAACGGTCCACCGCCACCACATGGCACCCCAGGCGCTGAGCAGCGATCGCTACCTCCTTGCCAAGTTCGCCGCTGCCGAGCAGCAGCAAGGTGGCGGGCAGAGTCGCTGGGGTCATGGGAGGAGAGCGAAAAGGGAGGTGGAGGCTGCTAAAGAGTCGTGTGGATCGATGAGCCCATGCAATTGTTTGCCTATGCCACGGTCGGTGACCCCGGCCCGATGCCCTTTGGCTTGGATCTGGGCGGGTTGCAGAGCGGGGTGCTGGTCTACCTGGGTCTCTCAGGCCTGGTCTTCATGATCATCTGGATTGTGGGTTACGTCCGGCGTTAGCTGTTGGCGCCGCCGCTGTCCTCCAGCACCAGATCAAGCTGGCGTTCCGCGGATTCCTCGCTGATGAAGCCGTAGGCCTTGAACAGGGCGCCGTCGTCATGGGTGATGCGCTGCAACCCCTTGATCCGCTCGACCCGGAAGCCTTCATTGGCCATGCGACGCATCAGCTGGGCTGCTTCCTCAAAGCGGGAGGCCATGGCATCGAGGCTGGCGCAATCCTCTGTCAGGCCCTGTTCCTTCCAGGTGAAGTAAGGCATGGGTGCCGGGTCCACTGACTCAATTCTGTCCACCGCCGCCGCAGGCGTCAGGGGCGCAGCAGCAGGCCAACGATGACCAGCAGCAAGGTGATGCCCCAGAAGCTGATGACAACGCGCCGCTCACTCCAGCCTCCCAACTCGAAATGGTGATGCAGCGGTGCCATGCGGAAGAGCCGGCGACCCTGGCCGTCGGCGCCTTTGGTGGCCTTGAACACCCACACCTGCAGGATCACCGAGAGGGATTCAGCCAGCAGCAGTCCCCCCATCACCAGCAGGGGCCAGAGGCTGTTGCTCAGCAGGGCAATGGCGCTCAGGGCAGCTCCCATGGCCAGGGATCCGGTGTCGCCCATGAACACCTGGGCGGGGTTGCGGTTGTGCAGCAGGAACCCCAGCCAGGCGCCGGCCAGGGCAGCGCAGTAGCCGGCCAGGGCAGGATCACCGCTGTTGCCGCGCAGCATCAGCTGGACGCCCAGGCCGAGAAAGACCAGTGACCCCACCCCAGCTGCCAGGCCATCCAGGCCGTCTGTGAGGTTCGTGGCGTTGCTCTCAGCTAGAAACACAAACAGGCCCAGGGGCCAGATCAGCAGCCCCAGGGGCAGCATCCAGCCCAGCGGGAGGGCGACGCTTGTGCTCAACGCCCCATCGAGGCCAGCCCAGAGCAGAAACAGGGCGGCCGCCAAACCCTGGAGCAACAATTTGCCCCGAGGGGTGAGACCGGTGTTGTGGCGCTTGGTGAGACTGCGCCAGTCATCCACGCCGCCGATCACCATGAAGGCCAAGGTCACCAGGGTGATCGGCAGCAGCCGCGGATCAGCTGGACTGACCAGGCTGCCCACCAGCACTCCGCAGGGCACCAGCAGCAGGCCCCCCATGGTGGGCGTGCCCGATTTGCTCTGGTGGGATTGGGGGCCTTCCTGCCGAATCACCTGACCCATCTTCAGGGCACGCAGACGGGGAATGCCCAGGGCACAAACACCCCAGCTCAGGAGCCCGGCGACCACCAAGGGCGCACTCAGTTGCAGGGATGAGGTCCAGGCATCGGTGATGCCGCAGCAGATCAGCACGAGGCTGATCAGTGCCACGGCCCACTGCTGGCCACTGCCTGGGAAGGTGCTTGGGGCCACCGGATTCAGGCCGCGGGCGCCGGGACCTTAGGTCAACCGCTGCCGTTCTGCCCGGCTCAGTCCTCCCAGTTCTCCTCTTGGTTCTCGTCCTGCTGGGAGTAATCCTCCTTCTCGCCCATCAGCGCGGAGAGCTCCTCCTCCTCCACGGTGGCCAGATCGGTGTTTCCGGTCTCTTCATCAGCAACCAGCCGGCCGCTGCTCTCCAACCAGCTCAGCAGATCGGGCTCATCGCGCAGTGGCAGCACTGGCGCGTTATCACTGCGGTTGTAGCGGGTGAGTGAAGGGTTGAAACTATCCAGTTTGCTCAGCATCCGTTCGCTCTTGCCGGCGTGGACAATCCAAAATCATAACTGATGCTCCCCAAGACGATGCAATTGCTGCTGGCCTGGGGCGGCGCCCTGCTCGGTGCCGCCCTGTTGCGCCAGGCCGGAGTTCAGCATCCCCCGCTGCAGGACAGCGCCGTGTTGGCGTTGAGCTTGGTGGCCGCTCCACCGCTGCTGATGGGCCTGTGGATCGCCTGGCGCTGGAACCAGTGGCGCGCGGCATCGGACAATTCGTTGAGCTGATTGCGGAAGCGCTTCATGGCTCGGGCGAAGAAGGTGGTGCTGGCCTACTCCGGTGGGGTGGACACCAGCGTCTGTATTCCCTATCTGCGCCAGGAGTGGGGCGTTGAGGAGGTGATCACCTTTGCGGCCGACCTCGGTCAAGGTGATGAATTGGAACCGATCCGTCAGAAAGCTCTCGATGCCGGCGCTAGCCAGTCGATCGTCGGGGATCTGATTGAGCCGTTCATCAACGAGTTCGCCTTCCCCGCCATCCGTGCCAATGCCCTCTATGAGGGGCGTTACCCCCTCAGCACGGCCCTGGCCCGTCCGCTCATCGCTCGCCGTCTGGTGGAGATCGCCCGTGAGGTGGGCGCCGATGCCGTCGCCCATGGCTGCACCGGTAAGGGCAACGATCAGGTGCGTTTTGATGTGGCCATCGGTGCCCTGGCACCGGAGCTCAAGGTGCTCACACCTGCCCGCGAGTGGGGCATGAGCCGCGAGGAGACCATCGCCTACGGCGAGCGGTTTGGCTTGCCAGCGCCGGTCAGCAAGCGCTCCCCGTATTCCATTGATCTCAACTTGCTGGGGCGTTCGATTGAGGCCGGCCCCCTGGAGGATCCAGATGTCGAGCCCCCTGAGGAGGTCTTCGCCATGACCTGCTCTATCGCCGCGGCTCCTGCTGAGCCGGAACTGATCTCCATCGGCTTCCAGCAGGGCTATCCGGTGACCATCAACGGTCAGCCCCTCGATCCGGTCGGCTTGATCCGCGAGGCCAACCGCCTGGCCGGCCGTCACGGCGTCGGTCGCCTGGACATGATCGAAAATCGGGTGGTGGGCATCAAGAGTCGTGAGATTTACGAAACCCCCGGCCTGCTACTGCTGATTCAGGCCCACCAGGAACTCGAGAGCCTCACGCTGGCGGCCGATGTGCTCCGCACCAAACGGCAACTTGAGATGCAGTGGGCCGATCTCGTCTATCAGGGTCTGTGGTTCGGCCCGCTCAAGGACGCACTCGATGGTTTCATCGAACGCACGCAACGCACGGTGAACGGCACCGTGCGCATCAAGTTGCATCGCGGTAATGCCACGGTCGTGGGTCGCACCAGCGAGGACAGCCTCTACGAACCCGATATGGCCACCTATGGCGCTGAGGATCAGTTCGATCACCGCGCCGCCGAGGGCTTTATCTACGTTTGGGGTCTTCCCATTCGGCTGTGGGCTGCGGCCAGGCGTCAGGACGGCCACCGCGGATAAGCCGCAGCAGTGGCGGCAGGCTTTCGGGGTCCGGTTGAGGTGGTGTCGCTGAGCCCGAGCTCTGCTGCCCTTGCGGGAAGCGCAGCCGCACCTCACCGGGCGCCGGCAACAGCCGCTCCACCTGCAGGCGCAGACGGCTGTTCTCTTCCATCAGCAGCTGCTGACGCTCAAGCACCGGCTGCAGCCGTTGGGAGAACTTGCGCTCAAAGATGCCGGGCAGATCGGCCAGCAGGGTTTCCAGTTCCGCCAACTTGGCGGAACTTTGCTCGCGCTCCAGCTCGAGACGAGCTTCTGCGGCCTGCTGCTCCAGCTCCTCAAGCCAGTGGGGCAGGGGTTCCCGTTCCACTGACTGCTCCGCCTGCATGGCCCTGCGCCGCTCCTGGCGGGACCCTATCGGTCGCAACCCCTCCCAGCAAGGCAGGACAGCTGGCGGGGCGTCAGCCCTGGCCTTCTGAGGATGCCGGCTGCTCCTCTTTCTTGGGCTGTTGCTCCTGCTGGCCCTGGCGGGCGGTGGTGTCCGCTGTGGTGATCGGGTTGGTGCTGCGGCCCAAGGAACTGTGCTGGCCTTCGTACTTGACGGTCAGGTAGCGGATCACGTCCTCACTCAGGCGCATGGCCTTCTCCAGAGGCCCCACCTGTTTGCCGTCACCGCTGTAGTTCAGCTGGATGTAGACGCCCTCGCGGTGCTTCCCGATTAGATAAGCCAGGCGACGCTTGCCGCGCAGCTGGCTGTCGATCACTTCGCCGCCGGACTCGACCACCAGGTCCCGGTACTTGTTGGCATGGGTCTCGATTTCCTCTTCGGCAATGTCAGGCCGGAGGATGTACATCGTCTCGTAGTTGGGCTTTGCGCTCATGCTGCCTGTGGGGTGAACCCGGACCAGGGATTGATCCGGAGGCTGAATTCGACGTTCTCGTCGAACCACTCACCCTAAGCCTTGGCCTCAGAGCTGCATCCGCACTGCCTCGGAGAGGCTGGGCAGATCCGGTTCCCGGCCGCGGCTGCACTCCACCACGGCGTAGAGGATCAGCACCAGGGCGCCGATGAACACCGTGTTGTTCAAGGTGCGGATCATCAAGCTGTTGCCCAAGGGGCTCAACAGCACGTTGAAGGCCAGTGACAACACCACCAGAAGGATGTCGAGCAGGATCGCCTGCAGCACGTTGAAACGCAGGTAGTACGGCACCTGGGGGTTGCGCACCACCACCAGGAACAGCACCAGGAACAGCAGGAAACCACCGAAGGGAATCGCCCGCTGCAACAGCAGCACCGGTGTCGCTGGCAGCGCCAGATAGGAGACCCAGGGGAACAGCCCGTAGAGCTCCCGCCCAAAGCCGAGGGCGTCAGACCAGGGCAGCAGGTAGGCCAGGAGCCCGAGCAGTCGCTGCCAGAGGGGGGTGTCAGCCATGGGCTCCGCTCATTTACGCCAGAGGCTAGGGCTGGCGGGCGTCCAGCCAGGCGGCGGCGGCCTGGCGCATCACCGCATCAGGCACCTGCTCCAGCCCCGTCCAGAGTTTGAGGGCGGCTGCGCCCTGTTGCACCAGCATCTCCAGCCCGTCGATGGTGCGCAGTTGGCGTGCCGCAGCCAGCCGCAGCAGCTTGGTGGGCCGCGGCGTGTACACCACGTCATACACGGTTGCCTCAGGCGGCAATTGGGCCAGTTGCTCAACGCTGAGGGGCGACTGGTCCTTCAGGTCCGCCATGCCCAGCGGCGTCCCATTCACCACCAAGCTGCTGCACGCAAGATGGGGTTCGAGTGCTTCATCCGGGCTGCTCAACGTCAGCGGCGGTGCCCAGTCCGCCACATCACGGGCAAGCGCTTCGAGTTTGTGGCGGTTGCGCCCCCGCAGCACGACGCGCTCCACCCCCAGGTCACAGCAGCCGCGCAGCACGGCTCGAACGACACCGCCGCTGCCGAGCACCAGGGCCGTGCCACCGGGGCGGAGCTGCCCCTGCAACGGGGCCACAAACCCCATCACGTCGGTGTTGGTGCCCCGCCAACCGCCGTTGCCATCGGGGATGAGGCAATTGACCGCTCCAACGGCAGCGGCCAAAGGATCCATGCCGCTGAGCAGCGGCTGCACCTGCTCTTTGTGGGGGATGGTGACGCTGAGGCCGCGGCAACCGACTGCTGCCAGGCCAGTGATGGCTTGCGCCAGCCGCTCGGGTGATACTTCCAGGCCCATGTAGCGCCAGTTCAGCCCCAGTTCCGCCAGGGCGGCGTTGTGCATCAGCGGGGAGAGTGAGTGGTGGATCGGCTGGCCGATCACCGCCAACAGGCTGGTGCTGGCATCGATTGGCGGCTGAACAGCGGGGCTCATGGGGCAGGTGGTGCGCACGGGTGTTCGGGAACCACCCCTCGTCGGGATGGTGGGCTGCTGACGAGGATGCAACCAGTTCGAGCGGTCCAACAGGGAGTTCTTATGGGCAAGGTCGTCGGTATTGATCTCGGCACCACTAACAGCTGCGTGTCGGTCATGGAGGGCGGCAAGCCCACGGTGATCGCCAACGCGGAAGGGTTCCGCACCACCCCATCGGTGGTGGCCTACACCAAGAACCAGGATCAGCTGGTCGGGCAGATCGCCAAGCGTCAGGCGGTGATGAACCCCGACAACACCTTCTACTCCGTGAAGCGTTTCATCGGCCGTCGCGTCGATGAGGTCAATGAGGAGTCCAAGGAGGTCAGCTACGGCGTTGAGAAGGCCGGCTCCAACGTCAAGGTGAAGTGCCCCGTTCTCGATAAGCAGTTCGCCCCCGAGGAAGTTTCCGCTCAGGTGCTGCGCAAGCTGGCGGAAGATGCCGGTAAGTATCTCGGTGAGACCGTCACCCAGGCGGTGATCACGGTTCCCGCTTATTTCAATGATTCCCAGCGTCAGGCCACCAAGGACGCCGGCAAGATCGCCGGCCTTGAGGTGTTGCGCATCATCAACGAGCCCACCGCGGCAGCTCTGGCCTACGGCCTCGACAAGAAGAGCAATGAGCGCATCCTCGTCTTTGACCTGGGCGGCGGCACCTTCGACGTCTCTGTGCTCGAGGTCGGTGACGGCGTCTTTGAGGTGCTCTCCACCTCAGGCGACACCCATCTCGGTGGTGATGACTTCGACAAGGTGATCGTCGATCACCTGGCGGACACCTTCAAGTCCAACGAAGGCATCGACCTGCGTCAGGACAAGCAGGCGCTCCAGCGTCTGACCGAAGCAGCGGAGAAGGCCAAGATCGAGCTCTCCAGCGCCACCCAGAGCGAGATCAACCTGCCCTTCATCACGGCCACCCCGGAGGGTCCCAAGCACCTCGATCTCAACTTGACCCGCGCCAAGTTCGAAGAGCTGGCTTCAAAGCTGATCGACCGCTGCAAGGTGCCTGTGGAGCAGGCTCTCAAGGACGCCAAGCTCTCCTCCGGTGAGCTCGATGAGATCGTCATGGTGGGCGGCTCGACCCGCATCCCTGCGGTTCAGGAGCTGGTCAAGCGCGTCACCAGCAAGGATCCCAACCAGACGGTGAACCCCGATGAGGTGGTCGCTGTTGGTGCTGCGATCCAGGGCGGTGTGCTGGCCGGTGAGGTCAAGGACATCCTGCTGCTGGACGTCACCCCCCTGTCGCTGGGTGTGGAGACCCTTGGTGGGGTGATGACCAAGATGATCAACCGCAACACCACGGTTCCCACCAAGAAAGCCGAGACCTACTCCACCGCAGTGGATGGTCAGACCAATGTCGAGATCCACGTGCTTCAAGGCGAGCGCGAGATGGCCTCCGACAACAAAAGCCTTGGCACCTTCCGCCTCGATGGCATCCCCCCTGCTCCCCGTGGCGTGCCTCAGATCGAGGTGACCTTCGACATCGACGCCAACGGCATCCTCAGCGTCACCGCTAAGGACAAGGGCAGCGGCAAGGAGCAGACCATCTCCATCACCGGTGCATCCACCCTCAGTGATGACGAGGTCGACAAGATGGTCAAAGACGCTGAGGTCAATGCCTCAGCCGATAAGGAGAAGCGCGAGCGGATCGATCTCAAGAATCAGTCCGAAACCCTCGTCTACCAGGCCGAGAAGCAGCTCAGCGAGCTCGGTGACAAGGTCTCCGCAGATGACAAGAGCAAGGTGGAAGGTTTCACCACCCAGCTCAAGGAGGCGATCGAGAAGGAGGACTACGACACCATGAAGAGCGTGCAGGAGCAGCTGCAGCAAGCGCTCTATGCCGCTGGTGCCTCGGTGTACCAGCAGGGCGCGGAAGGAGCTCCCGATGCTGCTGCCGGCGCCAATGGTGCCTCTGCCGAGTCTTCCTCCAGCAGTGGTGAGGATGTCATTGACGCTGAGTTCACCGAATCCAAGTGAGTTGCAGCGCCTGAGGCTGAACACAAAAAAGCCCCCCAATCGGGGGGCTTTTTCATGCTCAGTTGCGACTGATCACTGAATCGTCTGCAAGGCGGCCTTGGCCTTGGTCACCACTTCCTCAGGCAGGGTCACATAGCCGATCTCAGGTGCCTGCTGCTGGGCCTCTGGGGAGAGCGTGTATTCAAACGCCGTCTGCAGGGGTTTGAGCTTGTCGCCGTTGCCCTCTTTGTAGAGCAGGATCCAGGTGAAGGTGACGATCGGATAGCCCTTGGCGGGGTTGGGGTTGCTGCCGGTCAATTCAGGGCCCAGGTCGATGGAGGCCAGGGCTTGGCTCTCAGTTTCTGCCGTGGGCTTGACCACCTCGCCGGAGGCATTGGTGAGGGCGGCTGCTTGCAGGGGGTCCTTGACATACGCCACCTCGACGTAGCCGAGGGATCCTTCCACCTGACCCAGTTGGGCGGCAACACCTTCATTGCCTTTGGCGCCAACACCGGTTGGCCAGTTGATGGTCTTGCCTTGGCTTGGACCATCAGCCCAGTCCGGGCTGATGGCAGCCAGGTGAGCGGTGAAGTTGGCGGTGGTGCCCGAGCCGTCGGAGCGGTGGACGATGGTCAGCTTCTTGTCGCCACAGCCGAGGTCCTTCCAATTGGTGATCTTGCCGAGGAAGACATCGGCCAGCTGTTGTTGGTTCAGTTTGAGATCACAGTCCTTGTTGTTGTAAGCAACGGCGATGGCACCAGCGGTCATCGGCACCTGCACCACACCCTGACTGACCTTGGCGATCTCCTCGGGCTTCATCGGCACATCGCTGGCACCGAAATCAACGGTGCCGCCGGTGAACTGGCGCACGCCAGCGCCGGATCCGACGGACTGGTAAGCCACCTTGACGCCCTCTGGTTTCTGGGAGAGCTGCTGGAACCACCGGTTGTATATGGCAGCTGGGAACGAGGCGCCGGCGCCGGTGAGGGTGCCACCACCGCTGCTTCCGCCGAAGGAGCAGGCGGTAAGGCTGATGGCGCTGAGACTGCCTGCGGCAGCCAGGGCAAGGATTCGGCGGGCCATTGGGCAAGAAAAAGGTCCGCTCGCTGTCTACGGGTGCTTTTTTAAGAGCCGGCAACAGCTGAATTAACCATGGTGATCTGATCTGCAGCCCAGGCGGCGCTGGCAGGACCGAGCACGATCCCGTTTCTGTAATGGCCGCTGACCAGGAGCAGCCTCGGCAGTGGTTGCTCCAGCAGTGGCGCGGGCCGGTCCACCGGTCGTGCGCGTTGTCCCTGCCAGCGCTGAATCACCTCAGCATCCAGCAGCCAGCCCGGCGCATCGCCCTGCAGCTGGCGCAGTTGCTCGAGCTCATCGCCGTTGGTCACCGTGCCGGATTCAACCGTGGCCCCCAGCCAGAGGCGGCCGCCGGGGCGTGGCACCAGGTTCATGCCGCGCCACACCATGGGGTGCTGCCAGTCACTGCGTTCCGGCCGTCGTTGCAGCTCCAGCGCCTGGCCACTGACCGGTTCCATCGGCCACTGCAGCCCCAGGCCATGCAGCAACGTCTGGGACTCCAATCCAGCGCAGAGCACCACCCAGTCGCAGTTCAGCTGCTCTGCGGTGCTCAGCTCCAGGACCCAGCGGGGCCCCTGAGGATTCAGCGTTTGCACGACAGCGCGGGATCGCTGCAGTCCATTTGCCAGCGCTGAGTCCTGCAGCGCTTGCATCCAGACGATCGGATCAAGTTGGCCATCCCGTGCGGACCACAGGCCCCCAAGGGGTTCACCTGGCAGGGGAGGCAGCTGTTGCAGCGCCACCATCTGCTGCAGTGACTCGGCAGCCATCAGCTCAAGCTGGGCCCCCGGTGGTTGCCGCCCGTGCTTCAGTCGCGTCAGGCGCTCGAGCTCCTCCGCGCTGGAGGCCAGCAGCAGCAGACCGCGCTGCACGGGCGCTGCATGGCCTTCGCTGTGCAGGATCTCCTGCCATTGATGCAGCAGCTGCAGCGATTGCTGGCGCAATCGCCAGCCGCGGCCGCTGCGGCGCTGGAAGACATCAGCCATCAGCACGCCCAGTGCAGCGGAGCTGCCCGGGCGTTGTCCCGGACCGGTGGGTTGCTCCGGTCCGATCAGGCAGACCTCATGGCCAAGACGCGTCAGCAGCCATGCGGTGCAGTGGCCGCAAAAGCCCGCACCAATGACACCAATCCTTGTTGTGCTGCTCAGTTCAAGGCAGCGCTGGGGATCACCTCGGCGTAGGCGCCGAAGCCGCTGGCCACCTTGATGTACTCCTTGCTCAGACGTGCACCGTCCTGCAGTCGGGCTGCTTCATCCAGTTCCGCCA
>MDTB01050657.1_pt1 | contig 14068 bp, 6 predicted proteins | sample 811161 | NCBI WGS metagenome assembly MDTB01 (sample SAMN05326650, study PRJNA326480) | marine metagenome | isolation source: seawater | place: Mediterranean Sea | collected 2009
CGGGCCGCCGATATTCAGGCGCGCACTCGTCGTCGATGTCTACTTAGGACATGAGCAAGTGATGATAGCTTCTCAGACGACAACAGGCCTCCCGGAAGACAAAGGGGGTTTTTGGATATCAAGAATTTGTGGTTCTAGAATAAGTGAAGATGCCAATTTTACTGCTATAGAGCGTGACAAAGACATGCGAATCACAGCGCCTCTAGAAGGACGAGGCGCTTCAGACGTTGTTGACGGGACATATGCACCAGGATTTCCAAACGGCCCTACATTGGCGCTTGAACCAGCTGAAGAGTTTGATCCTGATAGATCTAGATTCACTATCGGAGATAATCCAGCAGTTATCTCTTTAACTATGGATAATGCTACAAACATGGAACACACGCATGAGCCTGTTCCGCCTACATCAAAGCGCCCGGGCGACCTTATTCTTCAAGGCTCTAATAATACAATGATTTCATTGGGAGAAGACGACATTTTTCGAGAAGAAATGTCTTCTGGGTGTATTGACATAGTTACTGGTCGAGGCCTCCACCCAGATGCACCCAATAAAATTCTTGCCGTGGCGAATGCGCTAGGCACAAGAGAAAGAGATAAGTGTGTAGAACTGTCTGAGCAAGAGGCCAACATGGCTGAGGGTGATATTGACTTAGCCAATGATCTGTGCAGAATTTATATTTCTAGTTACACTGAGCCGGATTCGATGTTTTGTGACCCAGAATTGACAGGCGCAGGAGAAAAGATAACGTTTTCAGCAACTGCATCTTCTGTTGAGGGCCGTGATATGCTGCCGATTATTGAAGATGATACTACAGCTGCGCTAGGGGAAAATGCAGCTGATATAGCCGGCCCAACGATAGCAGTAAAATCAGATCATGTAAGAATAATTGGTAGAGAAACCCTTAGATTGATGGTAGAAAATCCTGACGGTGGACCAAACTCCGCACCGGAGATAATACTTCACAAAGATGGTAATATTTTTATAAAGCCTGGAATAGATGGGCAGGTATACTTGGGAGAAGGGCCCGATGCTGGTGAGCCAGGTACAGCAACATTTGCAGATATAATCACGTATACAGATGACGTTGAGGGCGGCCCCGGATTTGTTGCCGAAATGGCTGTTGCGGCCAAGATTCCAACAAGACACTCTCCTAAAGTTAAAGTGAAGATATGAGATGGCAACTTTCTATGGACTTCTTAGGGGCACACTAGAAGAAATAATCGCCCTCATTATCGCTCTAATACTAAAAGCTATTGGAGAATTAGCTGAGAAAATCTTATTCGTTATTGAGATGTTAACAGCAATCATAATGAAGATAATTGAGGCAATCTTCGGTCCGATTATCGCAATAATTCAGTTCATAGCTGGCTTAATCATAATGGTCCTGACTAAGATTGCCAAGGTTCCGATATGGCTACTAGGCCAGATTCAAAAATTAATGGAGATGATAAAGAAGCTAATTGAAATGTTAGCAAAGATCATGAAGCTGCCATGGGAGATCCTTGCCTTAATACTTCAAAAGATTGCAGAGATGATTGCTTATATACTCTCTTTGCTAGGAATGTTGTTTGCCGACTTTCTTGCATTACTAATCTTTTTAATAAACTTTATAATAAGTCTTCTTATTGAGATAATCATGGCAATCTTGATGCCTATTATTGAAGCAATCATAATGCTTATTTTAAAGGCTATTATTCCTCCACTGTTTGTAATTGAAATGATTATGTGGGTAATAAAAGCGATAAAAGACATTATTGCTGCAATTATGAGCTTAATAGGAATTCCACCATTTCTTGACATCATAATGGATATAATCAAAGCTATTCTTGAGGGTGTTGCAGAAATCTTGGCCGCTGTCATGGCAGTACTAATAAAAGTCTTTGACTACATAATGGATCTAATCGAAGACATCGCTGCAATAGTAGCTCACATAATAATGGCAATAATTAAGTTTATTGCAGGCCTTTTAAATCTTGACATTATTATGGTAATACTTGCACCAATCTTGGGGGTTATTGCTATCCTGGGGGCTATAATAGCAACTTTTACGCCTACACAGGAGTTGACCATACCCCTACCCATTCTTGATCCGCTTATGGGAGGTTGATGATTTACATCAATAAGTATAATATCGATTTTGAGAACGTGATAATTAATTAAAGAGGTTGCGAGAGCATAATATGGAATTTAATTTTAAAAATACCGGCAGATCTGTAATTGAAGAGTTCGAAGATGTCAAAGAGAATCTTGCTATCGAGGCAACAAAGCCTGTAGGTATAATGACTCCCCTAAGACACAGCATCGACAGAGAAGGTATTTTTGAGATGCATTACGATTTAGGGGACCAGTTATCTGACAACTTAAGAAACCTTGTTCAAACTAACCACGGGGAACGACTTGGTCATTTTGATTTTGGCGCAAACTTAAGACCCCTTTCTCTAGAGATAATGGGCCAAGAAAAGTTCGAGTCAGAAGCAATGTCAAGAATAGGTCGATCTGTTGCTAAGTACTTGCCATTTGTAAAGTTAAAAACAATGACTGTAATAAGAGAAAGAGAAACAAAAGATGAACTACCCCAAGTAGTAGTACGACTTGAGTATAAAGTTCCTAGGGCAAGCAGTAAAACTAGAGCAATAGACGTAATAATTAACTTAGCGGGCTAAAAGGGTTTATTCATGAGTAAAGACACAAAAAAGGATCTGAAGAAAAAGCGGACAATATCATATCTGAACAAGGATTTTGACGGATTCCGAGCAGATCTTTTAGAGTATGCAAGAACATTCTTCCCAGACAAGATTCAAGATTTTTCAGAAGCCTCTGTTGGTGGTATGTTTCTTGATATGGCAGCTTACGTGGGTGATGTAATGTCTTTCTATCTAGATCATCAATTTCAAGAATTGAATATTGAAACAGCAGTAGAAAGAAAAAATATTGAAAGACACGTAAGATCTGCAGGCGTAACAATGTCAGGGGCTAGCCCGGCAGTATGCGACGTAAATTTTTCTGTTACAGTACCCGCTATTTACTCTGAGGGTGAATATATTCCTGATAGAAAAGCATGTCCAGTTATCAGAAAGAACACATCGGTGATTTCAACATCAGCAGTTGAATTTCTATTGACAGAAGACATAGACTTTTCTGAGCTAAATCGATTTGATGAGCTAGTTGCAAGATACAGGGTAAGAAATACTTCGACAGATGGAAATCCATCGTACTTTACACTGACTAGAGCTGGAACATGTGTGAGCGGAAAAATAGGGGAAAAGAAAGTAAATCTAGGAGATACTTTTGTACCGTTTAGAAAAATAATAATACCGGTTGCGAATGTAACAGATATCCTTTCTATTTATGACTCTGAGGGGAACAGATATTATGAAGTAGACTCTTTGACGCAAGACACAGTATTTACTTCAGTTATCAATGGCGATCCGAACGATCAAGATTTAGTCCCTGAAACGCTCGAGCTTATTCCAGCGCCTTATCGTTACGTGAAAAAATATAATCTCAATACTGGAAAGACTACAATACAATTTGGAAGCGGTTTAGCTGAGTCACTTGATGATGATGTAATACCTGACCCATCTAAGCTATCACTTCCCCTTTACGGAAAGAAGACTTTTTCAAGATTTTCTATTGATCCAAACTCACTGTTGAAGACAAAGACAATGGGGGTTTCTCCTTACAACACAACAATAACAATAACTTATCGTCATGGTGGCGGGCTTATTCACAATGTTGGTACAAAATCTCTAAGAAGTGTAAAAAATCTTTCAATTCGTTTCCCTCATAATCCAGAGCCTCAAGTTGCAAGCAGGACACGTTCAAGTGTGTCTGTTATTAATCCAGCGCCTGCTAGCGGCGGGTCGCCGCCTCTAAAGCTAAATGAACTAAAAGCAGCTGTACCGTCGTTTAGAAACTCTCAGTCAAGAATTGTGACTAAACAAGACTTGCTTGCCAGAGTCTACACAATGCCGAGTAATTTTGGAAGAGTCTTTCGTGCAGGATTGGGATCAAATCCTAATAATCCTTTAGCTTCTGTTGTTTACATTATAAGTCAAGATGCGATGGGCAGATTGATTACTTCACCCGATGCTTTAAAAGAAAACTTATCAAAGTTTTTAAATGAGTATCGATTAGTTTCTGATGCAGTAGACATTTTAGACGCATCTGTTGTTAATGTGCAAGTTCAAATAGAGATATTAACAGACTCTAGTCAGAATCCTGAAAGAATTACTAGAGTAATTCATAATAAAATAAAGAAATATTTTAATGTAAAAAACTTTCAAATAGACCAACCTATTGTAAAGTCTGAACTAATGAATCTAATAATAAATACGCCGGGTGTTATATCACTAGTTGATTGTAAGCTGCTCAACATATCAGGCGACAGCACTGGAAGAAAATACTCAAAAGTATCTTTTAATATTGCTTCTAATACAACTAAGGGTGTGACTTTTCCTCCAAAGGGTGGGATTTTTGAACTAAAACATGCAAAACATGACATTATAATAATAGCAGGATAGTAAAGTGTATAGAATTATAAAAGCATTAAAAGACACATACATTACTAATAAAATTTTGTCTAATAAATTCAGAGCTACAGACGCTAATGTAGGGCAAGCAGGAACATTAGATCTGTTTAAGCTTCATGATGAAAGTACATTGACAGGAACTACAGAACCCCAAGAACTATCCAGGCTCCTTGTGAAGTTCGATCTAAGTAATCTTCAATCTTTGACAGGCTCAACTTTAGATATCGATCATAGTTCATTTAAGTGCACGCTTAAACTGTTCGATGTTTACGGTGGCCAGATGTGCCCAACAAATTTCAAAGTAATAGTTCATCCGCTATCTAAATCATTTGATGAAGGTGTAGGAACAGATGTAAAGCAGTACGGTCATCTAGATAGTTGCAATTTTGTAACTGCATCTGTAAACGGAACAACACCTACGCTGTGGACCAGTCAGGGGGCTAATAAATCAGGACTACTGGGGTCCAGCAATCTAGATATTATAGTCAGCGGAAACTTAAATGACGGAGATGGGGTACAAAACTTATTTAAGACACAGTCATTTAGTACGGGCATAGAAGATCTTTCTATAGATATAACGACGATAGTCTCAGCAACAATAGCTGGATTGATTCCTGATGAAGGTCTTAGAATAGCCTTTTCAGGAACTCATGAAACAGATGAAAAGACACGCTTTGTAAAGAGGTTTGCATCTCGACATGCTAGTGTTGATAGAAAGACGCCAAGAATATTGGTTCAATATGATGATAGCGTCCATGATGATCATGAAAACATGTTCTTTGATTTAACGGGATCCCTGTTTTTAAGAAATCATCACAGAGGCCAGCTATCAAATATAGTTTCTGGGTCAAGCTTAACAGAAATAACAGGCGACGATTCCATAAGATTAAAAATAAAATCAGGTTCATGGTACAAGCTTCTAACAGGTTCTCAACACAAGATCGGTGCAAAGGCAGTCTCAGGAACTTATTCTGCATCATTTGCAATATCTTCATTGACAACCGAATTAACAGGTGAGATAGCTTCAGCAGGATCAGGTACGTTTAAACTATATTGGCTCTCTGCTGACCAAACAGTAGCATATCACACAGGATCACTTGTCATTAACAAGATCACAAGAAATAGCTTCAGTAGTGTGCCTAGAAATTTGCATGCCACAATAATGAATCAAAAATCTTCATATTTAAGCACAGAAAAAATACGCCTACGTGTACATGTCGAAGACTTAACACCTGCAATTATTAGGCCTAGAAAGCTACCAAAAGAAAATAAGAGCCTGGTTTTTAGAGAGATGTACTATAGAATTAGAGATGCAATGTCTGATGAGGTTGTAGTACCTTTTGATGAGAGTAAGAAATCAACGAGACTGTCTTCAGATGGTTCCGGGATGTATTTTGATATTTACATGGACGGCCTATCTAGGGGTAGAAACTATCAGATGGATTTTAAAATCAACGACGGCGGATCGTCCATAGTAATGCGTGATATAGGATTAAAATTTAGAGTAGACTAATGGGTAAAGGAAAAACACTAGATATTTCTGGGCCAAAACTTTTTAAGTCAAGTGATGTTAGAAAATTACTTGTCAGTGCTAGGTCTGCAAAAAGAATCATAATTGATGAGGTCGAAGCCGGCACATCATCATCATTTAGATATGACGGACTGGGCACCGGTATAAAATCATCCCAACAGGCCAATATAGATTTTTCTAAGTTCGAAAACCACACATTTTTTAATTCAGCTGTAGTAAATACCAATATTGCTTTTGATAAAATAATCAATTACTATCCATTTGACGGAACAAGACAAGAAAGGGAAGCCTTTGAAGATAGGTTGACCGGATTTGAAAAATACATACTGGATACATGGCCAAGAACAAAAGGATATCTTAACTTTCAAAGCAATAGCTACATTTCAGTCGAAGACATGGCGGGAATTGAAAACCCAGCACTTTCTAGAGAAGCAACAGGAAGAGCCATCCTTGATCCTGGGCTAGGTTCAATCTCTGTTGAATTTCACCTAAGAGTTCCTAAAGGACAAACCGGTTCTCAACAGATACTGTGTCAAAAAATTGATAGCACATCTAAGTTTGGATACACGGTGGCCCTCGATGTTACAAATAGTAACAAAGCAAATGCAATTTTACTGGTAAACTCTGGGTCTAGCGTCTTAAGGGCATCAATGCCAGTTCGTTTGGGCCAGTTCCAGCATGTCGCGTTTGTCTTTAATCGATTTGAAAGTAGAAACTCTATTGCGCTATACAGAAATTCAAAGTTAATTTTGACATCATCAGAAAGAGCAGATATTGGGAAATTTGGAGCGTCTTTCAGGGCCCAAAACTTTTTAATAGGGTCGGGAACTGCTATTCCGTCATCTAGTATACGATCTAGTGGAAAATTTCCAACATTTATGCCATCAACAACATTTACTGGTTCAATTGATGAATTAAGAGTGCATCATAAAGTCTTGACAAAAGACGACCTAGACTTGTATTCTAGTAGAGAGATAGATCAGAATGAAGATCTTGCCTTGTACTTTAGATTTAATGAACCTACAGGATCTTTGGGTAATGATAGTTCAATAGTTCTAGACTACTCTGGAAACTCTTTGCACAGTAAAATTACAAACTTTAGTCATGCACTAAGAAGTACTGGTTCATTTGATAACCCAATGAAATCGGAATCAAAAAAAGCTTCACCTGTACTCTTTCCCGGATATTCAGATGTAATAAAGAAAAATAGAGCATTGCTGGTAACTGCTAGTAAGTATGATAATGCAAATCCAAACTTAATTACAAAACTAATACCTCAACATTACTTTGATGAGGGCCAGATTCAACAAGGTCTAAGTACAATTGACGGAACAATTACAGGATCGTATGGAGGTTCTGGTCAACCCGGCACGGGGGAACTAGGGACATTTCAGCTGCTATCAGCGTTTTTGTATATCTGGGGAAAGCACTTTGATGAATTAAAAGTTCAAATAGATGCATTTGCAAATCTTTTGACTGCAGATTATCATGATGAAGATACTGTACCAGATCAGTTCATACCATTTCTTTTAAACTATTATGGTTTTGATGCTCCTAACATGTTTCACAAAGCCAATATAGATCAATACAACGAAGGTCGAAATCTAGGCGTAGAATCTTCAATAGGACCAGAATCTCTTTCAAAAATACAGTCAAAAATATGGAGACAACTCTTAACTAATCTTAGATCGATTATAAAATCAAAAGGTACGATTAGCAGTGTAAAATCAATCTTGAGATCTGTGGGTATCGATCCCGATTCTTCACTTCGAATAAGAGAGTACGGTGGTGCAACAAGACGGGCCCTGAGCGGGTCAAGAGCACCTAGAAAAGCCATAACTGGCCTAATGAATTTCTCAGGAACAGTAAATACAGCAGCTGGTACACTAAATTATCAGGGAATGTCTAACAACAGACCTTTTGTAACATCTCCATTTCTTTCAGCATCTCGTGTTGAGCCCGGTAGACCGCTTCCAAAAGGGGCGTGGACTAAAGACAAGAGCGGAGCTAATAACGGAACCAACCATGCAGCAGACGGTTTACTTACCTCTGGGTCATGGACATATGAGGCAATGTATCGATTCCCACAGCGTCTAACTGGATCGATGATGTTAACACAGAGTCTAGCAAGACTTTCTGTCACAGGTTCAACGTCACCTTCAATTAGAAACGGAATGGTTTTAAACTTAGTTCTAGTGTCAGGTTCTGAAGTCACGGGTTCACGATTAACACTTCATGCTCGACCGGGAATAGGCCAGTCCACTAGTGATTCTCCATTTTTTGAACTATCAATAACTGGGACTCAAATGATGAACGGTGATTTGTGGTGGGTGTCATTTGGAAGAGAAAGAAATGATATCTTAGAAGTTCCTGCATCTTCTTCTTATTTCCTTCGTCTGGCCAGTCCTAATTTAGGAATAATAAACACAAACAAACTTCATCTGACATCGGCATTTTTTAAAGAAGCTGCAAGCCACACAGGTAGTATATGGTCAAACATTTCAAATCACAACCTCTCTGGATCATTCTTGACAATAGGTTCACAAAGTTTAAATTCAGCTGATAGATTTTTAAATTCAGACATTTCTGGAAATACAAGAAAGACCCATGAGATTCACAGTACGGACTTTATGGGTCAAGTTGGAAGCTTAAGATTCTGGTCAAAAGCCTTGGCAATAGATGAGTGGCAAGAACATGTAATGAACTATCAGTCAGTGGGCGTTCGAAATCCAGCTGTCAACTTTAATTTTGTCACTAATTTATCCGGATCATTTGAAAAACTTAGGATGGATGTTTCTGTTGAGCAAGAAACAACATCATCAAATGCGAGCAAGGGAATCACATTCTTTGACTACTCTCAGCATTATAATCATTTGACAGGAACGGGATTTGAAGTATCTTCTTCAGCTATTAAACCTTACGATATATATTATACCCATTTATCGACAAAAATTGACGAATTGACAGCACACAATAAAATCCGCCCACGAGGCTTCAAAGACTATGAGAAAGCAAAAAATGCCGGTGTTGAGATGGCACCCGTATACGCTCTAAATAAGTCAGAAGAACCACTCGATGATCCTAGATTTAGCGTAGACTTTTCAGTTGTAGATGCCTTAGACGAAGATATCGTTAAAATCTTTGGAACTCTTGAATTCTTAGATAACGCAATAGGAAATCCAGAACTTATCTTCTCTAGCGATTATCCAAAACTAGATCATTTAAGATATGTCTACTTCAATCGATTGACCGATGAAATCAATCACAAGCAGTTCTTTCAATTCTTTAAGTGGTTTGATTCTTCTATCGGTGCATTTATTGAAAACGTCATTCCTAGAAAGACTAGTTTCCTTGGAACGAATTTTGTGATAGAATCACATATGCTTGAACGCCCGAAGATGGAATATTACTTTAATAAAGCATACCTCAATGAAAGCGATAGGCGCGGACTCAAGGGGACAATAACTTTAACACAATATATCGGCGATGTTAAGAAGTTTTAGATAATTACACACTGTCATGGCAAATAAACCCACGTGGAAATCTAGAGAAGTAGTTGAACCCTATGTCGAAAAGCAAGGGACCAATAGGAAGCTTCACACTATCAGAAAAAAGGGCCCACCCCGTGAAGCCCCTAATCTAAAGCTGGGTTTTACGACAAAAGGTGGTCATGAATATGGCCAAACCGCTAATCTAGTCTTTTGGGCCCAGGCACAAAAAGCAGCAGCACCCAAAGATATTATGGGCAACCATACTATTCAAGAAAAAAGCGGAACAGTAGCTCATGGTTACCCAAACCTAATAACAAACTCTGGTAGCATCTTAACAAACAAGGCAGACACCCCCTTTACAAGGTGGACTCCAAGACCTTACCGTTCTATTAGTAGATGCCTAGCTTTTAACACTGGGTCTGGGGAAAAACAGTTTCTTCATGTAACATCTTCTCAGTACATTACACTGGCATCGGGAACTGACGGAACAAAAAACAAAGAAATGACCTGGAATATTTGGATAAAACCAAGCTATACAGGATCACATACAGGTAACAAGAATAGATACATTCTTAGAAAACAATCAGGGTCAGCAGGGGCAACAAAAAGAGAATACTCTTTATCAATAGATCCGGACGCAAAGCTAGTATTTCAACTCTGGGATGAGTCAACAAGCAAGTATGTTTTAAAGACGACTGACTTAAAGACGTCAGGTTCTGCAATTAAAACAGGGGTATGGCAGAACATCTGTGTGACATATTCAGGTAAAACCGGATCGTACACCCATCAAGGCATCAAGATGTACAGGAACGGTATCCTGGTTTCTTCTGGGAATGCCGGCACAACACAATCTGGTTATGTAGCAACAGAAAATGCAGGTGGTGACTTATGCTTTGGAGCCCCGTATACGGGATCTACAACTGCTGCTAATTTCTTTAGGGGTAAAATTGCTGAGCCAGCAATATGGCACACTGCGCTAGGCGAGGAGGCAGTAAAAGCAATCTATGATGCTAGGAGATTTTTTGGCAGAATGGACACAAAGGCTTTTGACCCGTTCCGTCAAGGTGTAAGCATTCTAACCCAGAAGCAACGCTGGAGAAGTTCAAATGCTCCAAAAATAAGTGGTATATCAAGGTTGTCAACTGATGAAAGGATATCACACGAACAAGACAGAACCTTGTATGGAGATGCAAAGTTATTCAGAGATGATACTCCTTTTGAAGAACTAGCTGATGCTGAGCGCCTGAGAAAAGATATAAAAAGGACAATTGTAGGATCGAAAGCATCATCGTCGATAGAGTTTAATGGCTATCAGCCCGTTCAAAGCGGATCGACATATGCAAACGCGCTAGTCTTGACAGGGGCAAATGGAACGCAGTCTGTTTTCTATTTTGAAAAAGGCGGACAGCTAGGAGGTGCCACCCGCACAAAATTCACAGCCAGTGGATTTTTCCCAGTCATTGTTTCCGGCTCAGCACTAGACTTAGCCACGGGTTCAATAGGACAGGGTGAGCTATGGGCAGCCGCATTCACGTCTAGGGTCAACGGCCAAACTAGTTCAAACCAGATCATTGCAAGAAGAGTGGGTAATACTGTAAAGCTAACCAGTACTGTAACAGGAACCGGTGGTAATACGTACATCTGGGCGAAAAAAATTAGAGGTGCTAATACTAGTACGACAGGAACAGTAGTACAGTTTGATAATAAACTTATTTCTGGATCCTCTAATCTTTACCCATCTGCTTTTGGATTTGTAACAGGAACATACTCCACAGCGAGTATAGGAAAAGCACCGGGAGCGCTAGGCGTCCTTACTTTCATTGGCGGAAACGCAACAATGAAGCATGTGGTTACTCAAGCACTGGGTGGAGCGATCGACTACCTAGAAGATGCAGGCCTACAACAGTACCCGGTTATCATTACAAACGTTTCAATGCGGGATCCGTCTCAATTTGATGGAAATATCGAGCCCCTAATAATCAGAGACACAGTTGCTTGGTCATCAATTGATGCACCATTTGTCGCACATGATATAAGGGCATCGTTCATGGGTGGTGAAGGCAGTATAATTTACGGATCATCACAGATAAGACAGTATTATGACAACAAGTATCCGGTCTTGACAGGTACACAGAATGACGGACGAACTACAATTGTTGATAGTAGTGGTAAACCTTGCGCACCAGCAGGTGCCAGGGCAAGAGCAAAACTTGTCGAGCCGTTCATTGACGCTCAAGATCAGATCTTCGGTCTAGATGCTCAAACAAGTTACTCATACATCAGGTTTGCAAAGGTTCCGCATAATAGAGACAAAATCATCCTAACCGATACCCGAGGCCGAAGAGTTGCATTTGAGTTTGCAAATTCTACAAGTCTAAACACAGGAACTGTTGGGAAGACAAGAAACAAACCAAGCGCGGGAGGCCATTCAGGTCGAGGTACATGGCGTGTCCTGCTAACAGGATCCGGCGGTGCAGGTCTAAGGACAGGATCAATAGTAAAGGCTCAAATTGCAAAAGCAATGTCCCTCTTTAGGGTTGAGGTCGCACATGCATTTAACAACTCAAGACTATTCATAACATGTTCGAATAGACGACTGACTGAAAACGGAACAATATACTCGACATCATCAGGATCTAGAACATATGTTCGCCTCGATCAGACGATATCAGGCTCTGATGGAGATAGGCGAATTGATCTAAGGTTTAGAGGGCACAGCACGGGAACATACATAATCAACAGTATGACAGCATCTGAAGTCTACAGGACGATTATTGTCAACCACTCTGCTTCATCAAGGTTTAGAAACTTAAGAACAAGGATAAAATTTGTTCGACAAAGAGCTAAGAAAATGGGGCTCGCATTTGTTAGCGGCTCTAATACGTTCAATATGCCTGTCGATGGATTTATATCTGAAGTTGAGAAAAAGATAGATGCATTTAGTGATATAATGGGAATAGAAATGAAGAAAGGGTCAGGATCAGTTTCATCTCTTTTAACGTCAACATTAGACGGAACAAGAGAGTGGAATAGACTAGGCAATGGTTACAAATCAGCTGGAGCCGGGTTTACTTATAATAACGATTATTTTGGGACTGATTCTATTGCGTTTGGAGGTAAAAAGAGATGAGTGATGCAAGAATAAAAAGACAGAAGGCTATTAACTTTCATCCTACATCATCAAATACAGTTAGCGGCCTCAATGGTGGGTATTGGGACGGTAGCACCTTAAAACGACCAATAATATATCTTCCGTTCGTTCAGACTAAAGATACTCATGGAAGCGTGGGACTTGACGATCACTCTGGTAACACTAACAATAATGGTTACATATTCAATTCAACAGGATCGAATGCCCACGGCTCAGATCAATCCACGTGGCGACATTCAGACACCCCGTGGGGCCCACACCTAAGGCAGGGAATTCACAAATACTCTATTCTACTTGGTGAAATGACCGGCTCAAAGAGTGAAGCCCACTGGAACCAGAATTGGAAGACTTCCCGAGATTCATCCAGCGCGTGCTACCTGCGTATGGACACCACTCTGAATGTCACAGGATCTAATGGTACTCCCTCGAGCGGCAAAGCAGACCAAAAGATCTATGGCCATAAATACACTTTGTCAATCTGGTTCAAGCCTTCAAGGGCAGTATTTTCCACAGTTAAGCATTCAGCCAAGGCTGGAATGGCTCTTTTTGAAATCGATTCTACTGAAGCTATTTGGTATCGTGTAGGTGATGGAAAACTCGCATGGGAAGTCGATGCCTATTCAAGCCTCGGTGCTAGTTATGACTATCAAATGAGGACAAAAGAGTCAAACCTACTCAAGCCAGATAAGTGGTATCATCTTGTAGTGTCTAGAGATGTACAGAATAAAAAACCCCCAAGAATCTATTTAAATGGAAAGCGGTTAGAATTAGAACATAAGGCCGTCTGGGCAGGCTCGAATTCAGGGGCTGGAATTCCTACACATGCCACCATGGGCAGCGAGGGCCTTGTTTTTGGTGCCTGGAGATCAAATTCTTTTCGTGTAAACCCAGGAGAAGCCGGCCAGTGGACAAACATGCACGACTATGTCGGCAGGGTAACACAGTTGATAGTGTGGGACAAGCAGCTATCAGATAGAGACGTTTACACAATTTACGGGGCATCTTTGACAGGCTATGAGAGAAAATCAGGTTATCTTGATTTAGTACCTCCTCGCGTTAAGATGTACATAGAGGACTCTAGAACCGGATCGTATCCTACAATGCTACGATCTGGAATTGACAATCGAATGGGTAATTCTCCTGTTCATTTTGATGATAGGAATACTATTGTCTTTAAAAAGCATCTTGATATCTTTCCAGGAGAAATTGACAAGATAAACAAGGGAAATGTTAGGAGAGCAAGGCTTTTAGGCTGGTGGAAGTTTCAGGAACTGTTTAGAGCCTTTGACGGCGCTCAGTGGGAGGGAAGAAATTCAATTCAGGTCAAGTCTTCGGCTGGTGTAGTCACAAGAAAGACATACA
>MDTB01190300.1_pt1 | contig 14067 bp, 16 predicted proteins | sample 811161 | NCBI WGS metagenome assembly MDTB01 (sample SAMN05326650, study PRJNA326480) | marine metagenome | isolation source: seawater | place: Mediterranean Sea | collected 2009
CAAAAAGTAATTGATAATAAAACTACAAACGCAGATCATATGATTAGTAAATTTTCAAAAAATGAAGATTTAAGTGAATTATATGATAAATAAAATTATAGCTATACAAGGAAATCATCCTTCAACATTGAACCCAATAACTGACACAAGTATTTTTTTAGCTAATGAAATTCAAAATAAAAATTATAAAATTTTTTATTATGATCCAAAAGATTTGTCAGTAATAAATTCAAAAATTACCGCTAAAGGATTCTTTATAAAGCTTAATTATAATAATAAAAAATTTTTTAAAATACTAAAAAAACAAAATTTAGATCTTACGAAATGTAAGTTTATCCTAATTAGGCAAGACCCTCCGTTTAATCTAGAATATATTTCTACAACTTACATTTTGGATACAATTAAGAACAAGGTTAAAATCATCAATGATCCAACGTCAGTAAGAAATATTTCTGAGAAATTATATTCTGCTAAATTTTTAAAGTTTATGCCAGACACTATATTTACTCAAAATATAGATGAAATCAAAAAATTTTTTAAAAAAAATAAGAAAATAATCTTAAAACCAATTCACAGTTACGGCGGTAATGACATTCATTTATTAAATAAATTTAATTCTAAATTCATCAAAAATTTTATAAAAAAACATGATCATATAATTTGTCAAAAATATTTACCAAAAATAAGCAAAGGAGATAAAAGAGTATTTTTAATTAATGGCAAGATTGTTGGAGCAATATCAAGAGTTCCTAAAATAGGATCCTTTTTGAGTAACATGAGCAAAGGTGCTAAACCAATGAATACTAGATTAACAATAATAGAAAAAAAGATATCTAAAATAATTGCTAAAAGTCTAAAAAAAGAAAACATTTTTTTTGCTGGAATTGATTTTATTGATCAAAAACTTAACGGTGATATTAATGTTACATCTCCTACTGGCTTGAAAACCTTTTACGATTTATCAAAAATTAATCTAGCTAAGATTTTTTGGAAAGAATTAAAAGCTTGAAAAATTTTACAGATCAACAAAAAGGATCATTACTTGCATTTGTAGCGGTGGTGTTTATTACACCAGACTCTTTATTTATAAGACTCTCAAATGTTGATACTTGGGGTCTAGTTTTTTATAGAGGAATAATTCCTTTTTTTACGGTTTTTTTTGGAATGTTATTAATTTATAAATTACATTTTTTTAAAATACTTTTTACAAGTGGTTATCATGGACTTATTTATGTAATTACTTTTAGTATAACTAATATTACTTTTGTAGTCTCAATCCAAAATACAAATGTAGCAAATACTTTAGTGATGATAGCAACTGCGCCAATGCTTTCTGCTATTCTTGGTACAATTTTTCTTAAAGAACCTCCAGATAAAAAAACTTTGATTTCTATAGTAATTACATTTATTGCAATAATTTATATTTTTTTAGACTCTTTAAAATTAGGTAATTTTTATGGAGATATTTTGGGATTTATTACAGCTTTTGGTCTAGCTGTTGGTGCTATAACTATACGATCTGCAAAATCTAAAAATTTAGTTCCTGCTGCTGTTGTAGGTAAATTATTTGTTGCTTCATTTGCTCTATTATTTATTGAGAGTTTTGTGCTTGAAAATACCGATCTTATAATTGTACCTTTAATGTGTATTCTTTGTGTGGCTATACCTTTTGTATTAGTAACTATTGCCCCAAGATTTATACCAGCTGCTGAAGTTAATCTCTTTTTCTTATTAGAGACCATTATAGGACCAATTTGGGTTTGGCTGATAATTAAGGAGCAACCAAGTATAGAGACACTCCAAGGGGGTATAGTTATAATTTTGACTATAGCAATTCACTCATTTTTGAAGTTGAAAAATTCATAAGCTTGTCACAATTAAGACTTGATTTAATAATACATCGCGAATAATTACCACACATTTTATGAATAAAGTTTTAAAAAACTCCTGGGCTCTTTTTTTAGGAATGGGTTTTATTATGATGGCTTATGGCTTTCAAGGTTCCCTTCTAGGTGTGAGAGCAGTTCAAGAAGAATTTAGTTTAACCTCTACTGGTTTTATGATGTCAGGTTATTTTGTTGGATACTTTGTGGGAGCAGCTACTATTCCTAATATCATTTCAAGAGTAGGTCATATAAGAGTCTTTGCAGCTTTTGCATCTTTGGCTTCTTTAGTTATTTTAGTTCATTCTATTTTAGTAAATCCATTCATATGGTTTTTATTAAGAGTATTAACAGGCATAAGTATGGTTTGTATTTATACTGTTGCAGAAAGCTGGCTAAATGACAGGTCAAGTAATAAAAATAGAGGAAGTGTACTATCAATATATATGGTTATACTTTACGGTTCTATGGGTATAGGCATGTTTCTGCTTAACTTCAGTAGTCCTCTAAATTTTCAACCTTTTATTTTAATTTCTGTTATTACTTCGTTAGCTTTAATTCCTATTTTATTAACTAAGAAAAAACCTCCTACTTTTAAAAAAATTCAAGCTATGTCATTAAAAAATCTATATGAGGCCTCACCTTTTGGAATGGTAAGTTCTTTGTTTTATGGAACTATTCAATCAGCCTTGTTTACTTTGCTAGCTGTCTATGCGACCTCTATGAATTTTAGTATATTAGAAATATCTATTGTAACATTTTTGTTGGCAATCTCTGGTGCTATATCTCAATTTCCGATTGGAAAAATATCTGACATGTACGATAGAAGAAAGGTAATAGTTTTTTCTACCTTTGGTGCTGCAATTTTTGCTTTAATGGCTATTCTTGTTTCAAGACAAATGTATTTACCCCAAGGTTTAGCAACAAGTAAAACATGGTTTTACATTTTTTTAATCCTCTTTTCCTTTTGTAGTCTACCTATGTTTTCATTAATTTTAGCTCATACAAATGATTATATTCCTAAAGAAAAATTTGTAGCTGCAGGAGCAGGTCTTCAATTTGTATTTGGTTTAGGAGCAATCAGTGGTCCATTTCTGTGTTCAATATTTATGGATCTAGTGGGATCGAATGGGTTCTTTTTATTTCTATTTTTTTTTCATTCTATAATTGGTTTATTTGGAATTTACAGAATGAGAGTAAGGCAAACGGTTGATAATCCAGACTCACAGTTTGTAGCAATGCCTCAAACAATTACTCCTGCAGGTATTGAGTTAAATCCTACAACTGAGCCTATAGAAGAACCTTCTAAAGAAGAAAGCAAGATAATTTAATCTAAACTATCAATATAATATGACATTTTTTTCAATACTTCTTTTTTTGAAAATTTGTCTGTTCTGATTAAAATTGCATCTTTTACCTTAATAAGTGGACTATTTTTTCTTCTTTTATCCATTAAGGTTCTTAATCTGAGAGATTTTTTTACTTCATTTAAAGGTACTTTTTTTCTAATATCTTGCCATCTTCTTAGGCTAGCTTCGTTTAAATTACATTTAAAATAAAATGCTAAATCGTATTTAGGTTTTTTTGATAAAATTTTACTTGCTATATCTCTTCCTTCAACACAAATTCTTTTATTTTTTTTGATTATCTTTTTTTGAAATTTATTAATTATCTCTCTTACTTTCTTATTTTTGGCTAAAATACTCACATGATTACTTATTTCTTCAGAATGAAGATTAAGTTTATTAATTTTTTTATATGATAAATTGTTAAAATTTTTAATTAAAAATTTAATAGGATTTGAGGGTTTATATTTAATTAAAAGTTTACTGCCATACCTATAAAGAAGTCCAGAATTGACTAGTAATAATTTATATTTCTTTGACACAAGTTTTGCTGCAGTGCTTTTGCCACTTGCAGACTCTCCATCACATGCAATAATTAGTGTTTTTTTCATACTAATGAATTATTTATTATATAATGTCTTTTATTAAATGAATAAAGAAAATGCTAGTAAACTCTGGAAAATTATTCAAGAAGCTGGTGATTATTTATCAGGACAATTGCCCGATCATCCAAATCACCCTAAAGGAAGAAATCCTTATGCGCATGTTGCCATATGTGTCAAAGAAAAATTTGATGCAAGTTATAAAGATATTCCTAATGAAAAGTTTAATGAAGTTGTTAAATATATAGATTTTTTAAAACAAAACCCTAGTTAAATTAAGACTTAATAAAGTTTAAAAATGTTTCAATATCAAATAAATTTGTGTTCCATGCAGTCACTAATCTCACCGCATTGCCATCCCATTCATCGTCATTAATTGTGTATCCTTGTAAATTCAATTGATCAATTATATATTTTGGTATCTTAACAAATATTTCATTTGCATCAGTAGGATAAACAATTTTAATATCTTTATGGTGATTTAAACCTTCACTTAATTTTTTACCCATGTCATTTGCATGTCTTGCATTTTTTAACCAAACTCCATTTGAAATATAAGCATCTAATTGAGCAGACACAAAGCTCATTTTTGAAAGTAAGTGCCCAGCTCTTTTCATTAAAAAGGGTAGATTTCCAACTAATTCTGGTTTAAAAAAAATTATTGCCTCTGCTGCTAAACATCCATTTTTAGTTGCTCCAAATGAAAGTACATCAATGCCAGATTTCCAAGTCATTTCAGCTGGAGTACAATTTAAAGAAACTAAAGCATTTGCAAATCTTGCACCATCCATATGGGTATTTAATTTATGATTATGAGCTATCTCTGAGATTTTTTTAATTTCATCTAACTTGTAGGTCTCACCTGTTTCAGACAATTGTGTAATGCTTACTGATGAAGGTTGAGTGTGATGAACAATACCTTTCCCTTTAATTGATTTATCGAGCTCGTTGGGTGTAATTTTTCCATTAATTCCATTAAGATTTACCAATTTAGCTCCACCTGTATAAAATTCAGGTGCTCCACATTCATCTACATTAATATGGGAAAGTTTATGACAGTAAATATTTCCAAATGATGGCGTCATAGTTGATAAAGCAAGTGCGTTAGCAGCTGTTCCAGAAGATGTGGGAAAAATAACCACTTCTTTTTCAAATATTTCTGAAAATTTATCTTGTAAACTTTTTGAAATCTCATCATTACCATATGGAGTTCTATCTCCATTGTTGGCTTTTAATATAGCTTCTAATACTTCTGGGCAAGCACCTGTGACATTATCAGAGGCAAATTTTACTCTTTCTCTTTTAGTTTTAATATGCGCCATATTTATTGATTAGGAAAATAATCTTTTAATTCACCTTCTCTAAAGACATCAGCAGTGCAACAATGCAATCCCCCACCAAATGCATAAGCATCTCTTAAATCAACTGGTACAACTTCCATACCAAGCTTATCTAATTGTTCTGCTTGGTAAATTTCACTTTTTTCAACACATACTTTTTTTTGATCTAAAACTAGTACATTCATTGATAACCATACAGATGAATAGCAAAGTGGTGGTGGCTCATTATGAGCTGGCTGGGCAGAGTCGATTATCTCCCAACCATTATTTTCAAATAATCTTCTTTGTTCTTTAGGTAATTTTCTTTGAGGATTATTAATAATTAGTCCCTCCTTTATAGGAGTAAACGTTGCATCAATATGAATTGGGTAAGGGTCTCCAGGAAAATTTACTGCATGTATTCTATGATCTTTGAAATGTCTTTTAAGCCAATCTATCCCTTTCAGATTTGTGGTAAATCCATGTTGTACAACTAAATCTTTACCAAATCTAAGTACATCTGCAGCATCGAATAATGGTTCTTCTTCTGTAGTCACAAAAAATTTATCTTCTGTCCATTTAAGTCTTTTTTCTATTCCTATTTTGTCTGATAAATAATCTTTTCGGTAATCAGCATCAGTCAACCTTGGTTTGGGTGCAGTTTCGTGTCTCATATTTAGATCTAAATTATAATATTGTTTCAATAATGGCCTATAACACAAATATTCAAACCATCTACACCTGTAACTCATAGTTGCTTCTAAAATTTCATTGCCAACTGTTAAAAGCACATCTCTAGGGGGCATGCATCCAAACATAGTTTCTACTTTCCAGTCAGGAGTTGATATTTTTTGATTAAAATCAATCGGAGTTGGTCTATCTACTTTGATGCCATTCTTTGTTAAAATATTTGAAAAATCATCTAATAATTGATTAGCTTTATCTACGGTATCTCTCATTCGAGGACCAAATTTACCCCTCATGTCAGAGTCTTCAGGAACTTTTGCATCTAATGCTGGTTCTGGTGCAGGTATACACGTCCCATCTGCCTTTCCGACTATTACATGTTTTAGAGGATCCCATTCATTCCAGCTATTTACAACTATTTTATTTTTATCCATTTATTTTCATTAATTTAAATTTTATTAGTTAAGAGCAATAAACCTTTTATTCCATCTCATGATCAAACTATAATACACTAGTGAAATAAATAAAAAGAACCCTCCAACTATTGTATTTGAATCTGGTACTTCATTAATTCCAAAAATTGGAAGCCACACCCAAAATATCCCACCTATGACTTCAGTTAATGACAATAAAGTTAATTCAGCTGCTGGTATAGCTTTGGAGCCAATAGAGTATAAAATTAAACCCATGCATACTAAAATACCATGCAAGGAAAATAAAGAACTGTTATAGCTAGTTGAAAAAAATACCTGTCCTTTACTTAAAATCATTATAGTAGCAAATACAAAACAAAAAAATCCTGCAAATGCCACTGTTGTAAATTTAGGAGTTTCTTTCCTCCATCTTAAAGTCACAGAAAAAACTGAAAAGCCAATTGAGGAAGTTATTCCAAAAATAAATCCTACTATAGAATTATTTCCAGAACTACCCAAGGCCATTATAATAATTCCAACTGTCGCTAAGAATATTGAAACCCAGACATTAATAGATATTTTTTCATTTAAAAATAAGAAAGCTAATAATGCAGTAAAAAAGGGCATTGCCGCTAAACACAATAAAGTAATTGCAGCAGAAGTATTAGTAATTGAATAGATAAAAGATATCATTGCTACTCCAAGCCCTACGCCCCCCACTACACCAGAAATACCTATTTTTAAATAATTTTTATAAAATTTAAAACCTTCTTCAAAGTATAGATATAAATTTAAAAGAATAAAAATTGTTAATCCTCTTCCAAATATATATTGCCAAGGAACTTGATTTGGACTCTCCATATAACGCACAACTAATGGACCAAATGACCAAAGAATACCTGCAAATAAAACCACAGGTACTGCAATTTTTGGATTTTTTAATTCAAGCATTATAGAAGATTAGTTCTAATTATTTAGAACTACAACAAAAATTAGAATAATATATAAAATATTTTATTCAAATTTTATATAATCTAAGATAATAAATTAATATGGATTTAAATATTCTTGAAATAGCTTCAGATAACAATAATAACAAATATATTAAAAATTATACACATCACTCAAAATTGAAGAACCCATTATGTGGAGATGAGATACAAATCAATATGATTATTGTTAAACAAAAGATTATTGACTTTGGTTATCAAGGCAAATCCTGCATCTATTGCCAAGCATCCGCAAACCTGTTGGCAAAAATTTCAATCAATAACCAAATATCAAAAATAAATCAATTATGTGAAGACGCGAATCTTTTTTTTGAAGGTAATACTGAAATTATTAAGAAAAAATGGAAATTAATGCAAAAATTATTTAAATCTGAAAATTTAGCACGTAAAGAATGTATTTTATTACCTTTTAAAACTGTAAAAAAAATTGTATCTGATTAATATTCATGGGTAATATTAAACAGTCTTTTTTTGCAGGATTTTTTTCTATAATTACAATAGGAATTTTAACCATTTTAACCTATAAAACTGATTATGGAATTTTTTTGATTGCTTCTTTTGGATCATCAATGGTGCTGCTTTATGGTTATCCCGAAAGTCCATTTGCTAAACCTAAAAATATTTTTTTTGGCCACCTTCTTACTGCTCTTGTAGGAATATTTTTTTTATATTTAATTCCTCTTCCTTTATATGTTATTTTACCACTAGCGGTCGGATTTGGGGTAAGTTTAATGATATTATTAAAAGTGACACATCCGCCAGCAGGTGGAAATCCAATCATTGTAATTATGGGTAGTGTCTCCCTAGACTATTTGCTAAACCCAATAATCACTGGTTCTATAATTATCATTGTTTTTGGTATAATTATTAATAAATTTATTCTAAAAAAGTCTTATCCTAATTCAAAATAATTTGTTTGCTAGCCTCATTAAAATAATGTTAGATGGCAAAATTAAATTAATATTTAAAGTAACACAGGAGAGCAAATGAAAATATTGTGTGTATTGTATGATGATCCAAAGGGAGGAATGCCAAAATCATATCCTTTGAAAGATCTTCCAAAATTAGAGAAATATCCTGATGGTATGACTTTACCCTCACCAAAAGGAAGAGATTTTAATCCAGGTGAGTTATTGGGTTGTGTTTCTGGAGAGCTTGGTTTGAGAAAATTTTTAGAGAGTAATGGGCATGAATTAGTTGTTACGAATAGTAAAGATGGTGATGGATGCGAAGCTGATAAACATATTGTTGATGCTGACATAGTCATATCTCAACCTTTTTTTCCTTATTATCTAACTAAAGAAAGAATTGCAAAAGCTAAAAATTTAAAAATGGCTATTACGGCCGGAATTGGGTCTGACCATGTAGATTTGCAAGCTGCAATGGATAACAAAATTGATGTTGTTGAAGTTACCTTTTGTAACTCAAGATCGGTTGCTGAACATATCGTAATGATGATTGTTTCAATGGTAAGAGATTACCATAATCAACATAGAATTGTAAATGAAGGCGGTTGGAATATTGCTGATGCTGTTCAAAGGTCATATGATGTTGAAGGAATGCACATTGGCACTGTGGCTGCAGGACGTATTGGGTTAGATGCATTAAGAAAAATGAAACCTTTTGACGTTCACTTACATTATTTTGATAGACATAAACTACCCGATAGTGTCGAAAAGGAACTAAATTTAACTTTTCATGAATCGGTAGAGTCAATGGTAAAAGTTTGTGATGTAGTGACAATAAATTGTCCTCTACACCCAGAAACTGAAAATTTATTTGACGATACTTTGATAAGTAAAATGAAAAAAGGTGCTTACATCGTAAATACTGCTAGAGGTAAGATTTGTAATCGTGAGGCAATAGCAAAAGCACTAAAAAGTGGTCAACTAAGTGGTTATGCTGGTGATGTGTGGTTTCCACAACCAGCTCCTAATGACCATGTATGGAGAACTATGCCTAACCATGGGATGACTCCTCATACTTCTGGAACATCTTTATCGGCACAAACAAGATATGCTGATGGTGTAAGAGAAATTTTAGAATGTTTCTTTGAAGGTAAAGAAATTCGAGATCAATATCTTATAGTCAAAGATGGTCAGTTAGCTGGAATGGGTGCACACTCTTATAGTAAAGGGTCTGCCACTGGTGGATCAGAAGAAGCAGCTAAATATAAGAAAAAATAATACATATCGAAAATATTAAAGGTATGCTACTTTTGAAGTAGCTACCTTTAATATTATAGACTCATTAAATAAATTTTGTATATGTGATTGAATGAAATACTTCATTGTTATAATTTTTGTGCTTTCAATAAATAATTCTGCAAAGACTATAGAAGCAGATAAAGCATATTTTGCTGGTGGATGTTTCTGGTGTGTGGAGGAGTCATTTGAAAAACTTAATGGAGTTGTAGAAGTAATTTCAGGTTATTCTGGTGGAACTACAGAAAATCCAACATACAAAGAAGTAACTTATGGTAATACTGGTCACTTTGAAGCTGTTGAAATTATCTATGATAAAAGGATTATATCTTATGAGGAGCTTCTTAAAAATTTCTGGATAAACATAGATCCATTTGATGCTTATGGTCAATTTTGTGACAAAGGTTATAGTTATAGATCTGTTGCATTTTATCAAAATGATGATGAAGAGAAATTAATAAAAAAGTACATTAAAGAATTAGAAAAAAAATTTAACAAAAAAGTAGTAACATACCTTAAGGAGTTTGAAATATTTTATAAAGCAGAAAATCGTCATCAAAATTTTTATAAAATGTATTTTCAAAATTATTTGAGCTATAAAAAGGCTTGCAAGAGAGAGGAAACTTTGAAAGAAATTTGGAACAAATAATATTTTATGAATAGTAATATCAATTGGAATTTTGATAATTCTTATTCAAAATTACCAGATTCCTTTAAAGAAAATATCAAACCAGTAAAAGTAAAGAATCCTGAAATAATTATATTAAATAACAGTTTGGCCTCAGATCTTAATTTGAATTTTTCTAATATAAATAAGGATGCGTTATCTGCTTTATTTGCAGGAAATGAATTACCATTAGATAGTAATTCGATCGCTCAAGCTTATGCTGGTCACCAATTTGGTCATTTCACAATGCTCGGAGATGGAAGAGCAGTTTTAATTGGAGAGCACTTATCAAGAAATAATAAAAGACATGATATTCAATTGAAAGGGTCTGGAAAGACTGCATTTTCAAGAAATGGTGATGGACGAGCTGCATTGGGACCTATGTTACGAGAATATATCATAAGTGAGTCAATGTATTATTTGAATATTCCAACAACAAGAAGTTTAGCAGTTGTTAAAACTGGTGAGGAGATAATTAGAGAAACATCTTTGAATGGAGCGATACTTACAAGAGTAGCCTCGAGTCATATAAGAGTAGGAACTTTTCAATATATTGCAGCAAGAAATAAAAAAGACGAGTTAGAAATATTATTAGATTACGTAATTACAAGACATTATCCAGAAATTTTAAACTCTAAAAATAAAGCTCTAGAACTTTTAAAAATTGTTTTAGAGAAACAAGTCGATCTAGTGATTAATTGGATGAGAGTTGGCTTTATTCATGGGGTTATGAATACAGACAATATGAGTATCTCCGGTGAAACTATAGATTATGGACCATGTGCTTTCATGGATTATTATGATCCTCAAACAGTTTTCAGTTCTATAGATAAGATGGGAAGATACGCCTATTGTAATCAACCTATGATAACAAAATGGAACTTAGCAAGGTTTGCTGAAAGTCTAATACCATTAATTAATGAAAATCAAGATAAGGCTATTAAAGCAGCCACAGAAATAATTAATTCCTTTGAAACACTATATGAGAATAAATGGCTTAATATGATGAGAAATAAATTAGGTTTATCTGGAAAAGATGACAAGGATAAATTTTTAATCTTAGACTTATTGACTTGGATGCATAATAAAAAAATAGACTACACAAATACTTTTGTCTATTTGATGGGAGATGAAATTCAAAAAAATAAAATTTATGAAGATAAAGATTTTAAATTTTGGAAATCAAAATGGAATGAAAGATTAGAGACTAATAACAATTCATCTGAAAAATGTTTAGAATTAATGAAAAGTGTAAATCCAATAGTAATTCCCAGAAACCATAAAATCGAAGAAGCGCTTAAGGCTGCAAATCAAAATAATTTTGATCCTTTTAATAAACTGTTAGAAATTTTAATAAATCCTTATAAGAAAAATAAAGAAATAATTGAATATCAAATTCCTTCTTCTCAAAATGAAAAATATCAAACTTTTTGTGGAACTTAATTAAAGAACGTAAGGCTCTGGTCTTGCTTTTTTACCTAAAACTCTTTCAACTGCCATATTAGATATATCAATTGATTGATATGCCCCTGTTGTTATCAATTCAGTCAAAGCTCTACCTATACCTGGGGCTTGCATTAAACCTCTTCCTGTAAAACCAGTCGCTAAATAAACATTATCAAACTTAGGGTGTTTTCCAACCACTGCGTTATTATCTAACCTATTACAATCATAGTAGCCAGCCCATCCACCAGTTAATTTCAATTCTTCAAAAGCGGGAATTCTTTGAGCAAGTGCAGGCCATACTAATTCCTCAAAATCTTCCCATGCTGGCTCTAAATCTTTTGCGTCAAAAACAGACTTTGGTGATCCAGCTAAATATTCTTTTCCCTCTGGTCTCCAATACACACCTGTCGTTAAATCTCCTGTTAAAGGCATTTCAGGAATATGTTTTGGACATTTAATTCTAAAAACAGTGTGCTTTTGAGGTTCAACTGGAATATCATCTAATAGCTCTTTAGTCCAACATCCTGCAGCAGAAATGATTGTCTTTGCTTTAATTTCTGAGAGTGTTTTGACCTCTCCTTTTATAAATTCTGCACCTTGTTCAATAGCTTTACTTTTTAATGCACCATGAAACATAAATGGATCTATCCAACCCTCACTTTGATTATCAGTGAATGTGGCAGTTTCTATACCATCACTATTAATATATGGAAAAAATTTAGATAATTCAGTTCCTTCAATATTTTTTGTTCCAGCCTCACAAGCTTTATGATTCTCAAGAGCTTTGTACTGTTCTTCAGCATGTTCAGGTCCAAACATTAACAAGTAACCATTAGTAACCATGCTCGCTGTTGGGTTTGGATTTTTTTTTGTTTTAAGTAAATTAGGAATTTGAAAAATAAATTCTCTTGCAAATTTTCCAAGTAGAATATTTTCAGTTTGAAAAAACTGTCTTCTAAATCCACCTAAAGACAATGGAAAAGAAGCAGTTTTATAAGTTGGGTCTCTCTCTATAACTTTAACTTTTCTACCTTCTTTTGATAAAAAAAAAGCAGTTGCAGTACCAATTATTCCTCCACCAATTATAACAACATCATCCATTTAATTTAATATAAGTAAATTTATATTGAGGAATAAGGCATAGCAGCACCAAAGTAAATAAGGAATCATAAGATAATAGCTTATAGAATTGACAAGTTTAAACCTTAGAATAAGAATAATAATCAAAGAAATTAGAATTATTAATACTACTAATGCTAATAAGATTTGATGTAGTCCAAAAAAAACAATACTCCAAGTTGTATTGAATACTATATGTATAAAATAAATATATATGGTTTTAATATCTCTGTTTTTACTATGCCAAAAAAACCAAATAGCTAAAGTCATCATCAGATATAAAGTTGTCCATACAGGTGCAAAAATCCAATCTGGAGGATTATAATTCGACTTAACTAATTCGGAATACCAAGGTTCTTTCAAGCTAATTGTCACTGATCCACCAATAAATGATGCAGAATACGTAATAATTAAAAATAGAATGAATGAAAAAAATTTATTTTTAAGCATATAAGTATTATACATCAGTATAAGATGAATAAAAAAACAATTTGGATCACTGGTGGTAGTACAGGTATAGGAAAAGCTTTAGCAATTAAATTTGCAAATAAAGGGTGGAATGTAGCAATATCAGCAAGAAGAGAAAACCTTCTTCAAGAAATTGCAGATAAACATGAGAACATAAGTTCATTTCCACTGGATGTTACTAATAAAGAAAAATGTAAAGAAGTTTTTAACGATATACAAAATAAATTTGAAAATATTGATATTTGCTTTTTCTCTACAGGAACATGGAATCCAAAAAAAGAAAAGGATATAGACATTGAGCAAATAGAGGATGTATTTAGAATAAATTTTTTTGGGACATTAAATAGTATAAAAAGTGTAGAAAAATATTTTAAAAATAAAAAAAGTGGAACAATAACTATAGTTTCATCTATTGCGGGCTATAGAGGACTTCCAAATTCAACAGGCTATGGACCATCAAAATCCGCATTAAATAACTTAGCAGAAAGTTTATATTTTGATTTTAAAAAATCAAATGTGAGAATTTGCTTAGTAAGTCCGGGATTTATTAAAACACCAATGACTGATAAAAATGATTTCAAAATGCCTTTTTTAAAGACCACTGAATATGCGGCTGAAAAAATTTATGATGGTTTAATAAATAATAAAGATTTTGAAATTCATTTTCCAAAATCACTTACTTTAATACTTAAAATACTTAGTTTTTTACCAAGTAAAATCTATTTTAGTTTGATAGGAAGAATGACAAAATATCAAAAGAATAATTAATCCTTAACAAATACAACTGTCAATTCAGCAACTTTAAATCCAAACTTAGTCATGGTTGCTCTATTAATAGCTACACGTTCATCTTGTTTAAAAATCCAATCATCAAATGTAATTTTCATCTCTTTACCTTTAACA
>MDTB01030051.1_pt1 | contig 14066 bp, 12 predicted proteins | sample 811161 | NCBI WGS metagenome assembly MDTB01 (sample SAMN05326650, study PRJNA326480) | marine metagenome | isolation source: seawater | place: Mediterranean Sea | collected 2009
CATATTCTCTCTTTATGAAGTAAATTTTTTAAAGGTAATGAGATAATTCTATTTGCTGCTATCAGGCCTCTTAAATCAGATACCTCATTCCATGAGATATCTGATAATTGACAAGATAATTTAAATAATCTTTTTATCTTAGGATCAATTAATTTTTCTAAAATAGGATCGAAAAGAGTTTTAATTGCATTCTGAATACCACTAAATCTTTGATTTTTAGTAAAGTATTTTATATTTGATGATTTATCTGGGTTTATGATTTTTGAAGGATTTAATTCTGATACTATTCCATCTCTAATACTTGTTCCACTAATAATTATTTTTTTTGGTTCAATTGCTAAAATTAAATTTTGCATAATATTAGCAGCATTTTTTATTGTTGGCATTCTATTTTGAGGAACACCTGGAAATTCATCTTCAGCATCTAACATTTTATCTAATACAACAACTGATTTTTCAGTTTTAATAGACAAACCATGAATAAGATAAAGAGGATAATTAGTATCCTTTATATAAGCTGATGCTAAACTTCTAAAGCTACCACCTGTTCCGTAAAATGTCTGATTTTTAGATTTTTCTAACCATTTTATAGATTTAAATAATTTATAAATGCGCTCTTGAGTGATCGGTACGAGATGACCTATATCCAAACTAGTAAGTTTTTTTATCTTGCCTTTACTAATTAAAACTAATTCTAAACTACCTCCACCTAAATCAGCTATAATTCCATTTTTTATTGGCATGTTAGTTATTAAACCTAACGCTGCTAATTCTGCTTCTTGATTTTTTGTTAATATACGAATTTTCGAAGAAAGAATTTTCTCTGCAGGAAGAATAAATTCTATATTATTTTTTGCATTTCTTACAGCTGCTGTAGCTACTGGTATTATGTGTTTAACTTTCATATTTTTAATAATAGTTATAAATCTCTGTAATGCTTTTAATGCTTTTGACATAGATCTAGTAGATAACTTTCCATCTTCATAAAGTTTTTCACCTAATCTGCAATTTACTCTTTCATTAAAAAGGGGGTAAGGATATTTTCCTAAATCTGCAAATACTACAAGTCTTACAGAATTTGAACCAATATCTATTATAGCTATTTTAGATTTATTTAGTTTTAAATTAAGTATCTGTGAAGTTTTTTTTGCAGACATTAAACACTTTTAATCTTAGATAAGGTTCCCTGGCCAGATAAACTTGGATTTTCCATAAAATAAGAATGTGAACAAAAATTTAGTCTATCTTGTAACTTAACATATTTACCATTTTGTTCAAGCAACCACGAATTTTTTGTATCGTTAATAAGTGCTGGAAGAACCTGAGTTAATATTTGACTTCTTACTGTTTCATTTTTTAAGGGGACAAAAGCTTCAACTCTTTTATACAAATTACGCGGCATCATGTCAGCGGATGATATATATACATCATTTTTATTAGATTGAAATTCTCCCCCGTTTGCAAAAACGTAAATTCTTCCATGCTCTAGAAACCTTCCAATTATTGATTTAACTGTTATATTTTCAGATAGTCCTTTTACATTTGGTATTAAACAACAAATACCTCTTACAAATAAATATATCTTTACTCCTGCTTTTGAAGCTTCATAAAGTTTTTCAATTAGCTTAGTGTCTACAATCGCATTACATTTAATCCAAATACCTGAAGGTAATTTTTTCTTTGCAAAATTAATTTCATTTTCAATTTTTTCCATCAACCAATTGAATGAGGAATTAGGTGAAATTTTCAAATCTTTCATAACTTTTGGTTGAATATGACTTGTTAAAAAATTAAATACCATCATTGCGTCATTACAAATATTTTTATCTGTTGTGAAAAAAGAAAAATCTGTATATATTTTTGCGGTTGATGGATGATAATTGCCAGTACCACAATGAGCATAAGATATAAGTTTATTGTTTTCTTTTCTTGTGATTAAAGAAAGTTTTGAATGAACTTTAAGATCAACTAGTCCATAAGCAACTTGAACGCCAACTTTTTCTAATACTCTTGCAAGCTGAACATTATTTTCTTCATCAAAACGTGCTTTTAATTCAATAATTGCTATAACAGTTTTACCTTTTTCTGCTGCTTTTACCAAAGCTTCAACAATTGGAGATGAAGGGGTAGTCCTATATAATGTTTGTCTAATTGTAAGAACATTTTTATCTTCAGCTGCTTGATTTAAAAAATTGACAACTACATCAAAAGTTTCAAAGGGATGATGGATAATTATATCTTTATTTCTTATAGCCAAAAAACAATCTCCCTTAAAATCATAAATCCTTTGAGGAAATCTAGGCTTATAGGCTTTATAAAAAAATGTACTATCTAAATGATTAAATAATTCTTTATAATTTTCTAAGTCTATAAATTGATCAGTAATGTGAACTCTAGATTTATTTATGTTAAATTCTCTTTCTAAAAATTTTTGAGTATTAGAAGAAAGGTTAGTTGAAACTTCTAAGGATACAACATCACCTCTTCGTCTTGCTTTTAATGCCGCTTCAAATTCATCAATTAAATCATCCGCTTCATCATCGATTTCTATTTCTGAGTCTCTTAAAACTCTGAACATTCCAAAGTTTATTAATTTATGATTTGGGTAAATTTTATCAATAAATCTTGTAATTAAATCTTCAAGCAAAATATATCTATGTTCTTCGCCTGGGAGCCTTACAAATCTATTAAGGTTTTTTGGAAGTAATATCACGGAATTTATCTCTTTATTTTTCCCATATGACATTTCTAGAAATAATCCCTTACCTTGATTTTGTATAAAAGGAAAAGGATGAGCAGGATCAAGTGTTGTTGGAGCAATGAGTGGTATAATGTTTTCTTCATAATATTTTTCAATCCACTCATTTTCTTTTTGTGACAAATTTTCTATTTTACAAAAATTAATTTTTATATTGTTCAGTTCATCAATTAATTTTTCTAAAAGTAAATTTTGATTAGACTTCAGTTTTCTAATCATACTTAGTATTTCGGTCATCAAAGCATCAATGCGCTTTCCAGTAAATGGAATGATTTCATATTTTCTTGTCATTAATTGGTAAAGGCCAGCAACTCTTACCATAAAAAATTCATCTAAGTTAGTGGCACTAATTGTTAAAAATCTTAGTCTTCCTCCAATTGGAATGGTATTATCAAAAGCAGTTTTTAAAACTCTTTCGTTAAAAGATAACCAACTTAATTCTCTATCAAAAAAGATTTCTTTTTTACCTAAATAATCTAATTTTTGTGTTGATAAATTATTTATCAGTTTTGTCTCCGTAAAAAAAAATTAAATCCAATGAATTATTTAACTTAATTTCATCCATAATTCACGAATTTAATTTCATTTTGTATAGTTTAAATTTATTACCAAAATATTACATAAATTTTCCTGCTGTCCACCCACCATCAACTGTAAGAATTGATCCTGTACAAAAAGTTGATTCATCACTTGCTAAAAATCTAACTGCATTTGATACTTCTTCAGGTTCACCCACTCTGTTCATTGCATGAATTCCATTAATTTTTTTAGCTACTTCTTTGTCTTGAAAATATCTTTCTGTCAAAGGAGTTCTAATGACACCAGGGGCAACAGCGTTAACTCTAATTTTATATTCTGCTAAATCCATAGCCAATTGCTTAGTCAACCCTACTGTAGCATGTTTTGAAGTTGTATAAGCGCATCTAGAATTAGCTGCAACAATGCCCAAAGTGGAAGCAGTGATAACAATATTTCCTTTTTTATTATGTTTAACGCAATTTTTTGCAAATGTTTGAGCAGATAAAAATACCCCATTCACATTTACATCAATGACTTTTTTCCATTCTTCAAATTGTAAATCTAACATTGGAGTTATTTCTCTAATACCAGCATTACAAAAAACAATGTCACAAACACCATGTTTTTCGTTTAAAGTTTCAAAAACATTTTTTGTTTGTTGTAAATCAGTTACATCTAATTGAAAAGGTTCTGCAATACCTCCATTACTAATAATTTGATTAGATAATTTTTTTGCCATCTCAAAGTCAATGTCAGTTACTGCCACAATTGCACCCTCATTGCCAAAATCTAATGCAGTTTTAAAACCTATTCCTCCAGCTGAACCAGTAATTAATACAATTTTATCTTTAAATCTCATATGCTAATCCTCACTATTTGTAATAGTTTACAATTAATTTTAAAAAAAACTATAGGAGTTATTTATGATAGAGCATTTAACATTTTCAGATGGACCCAAAAGAGTTGGACCATTTAGTCATGCTGTAAAATCAGATAATTATTTGTTTGTAACTGGACAAATGCCTACTTTAGAAGATGATCCAAGCAAATTAATTTCTAACGATATAAAAGATCAAACTCATCAAGTTCTTAAAAATTTATCTACCGTACTTAAGAAATCAAATGTTCCTTGGGAAAATATTGTATTTGTAAGAATTTATTTGGTTAACTTTCAAGATTTTGATATCGTCAACAAAATATATGAAACATACTTTTCTGAAGATAAATTACCTGCAAGAACATGTATTGGTGTATCAGGGCTAGCAGTTGGCGCATCAATAGAAATTGATTTAATAGTCAAAATAAAATGATGAAAAATAATAATGAAAATTGCATTTAAAAATGGTTTGAAAAAAGGATTTGGGCTTCCAGGGTTTGCAATGGGATCTGCAATGATTGGCTTTGGTGCATTAGCATTTGAATCAAATTTAGATTTTTTAGTTGCAATTGCATCCATGTTATTTTTATGGAGTATGCCAGCAATGATTTTGTTTGTAACTTTAATTTCATCTGGAGCCTCACTAATTTTAATGTTTACAAGTATTTTTTTAGCTAATGTAAGAACTCTATTCATGGTTCTTTCTGCATTCTTAAACATGAAAGTAAATTCAAAAAATATTTCATTTTATGACAAAATTTTTTGGGCACAATGGGTAAGTCCAACTGGCTGGACTTTAATAGCTACAAATCCCGACAAGATTTCAAAAAATGATCTTTATTCAAATTTTAAAGGGATAGCCATAGGTCTTGTTGTAATGTGCTTTTTTGGTCTATCAATCGGTTATTTTATATTTGGAAACTTATCAAAAGAATTAATTTCAATTCCAATTTTTTTCATACCACTTTATTTGATCATTTTAATGCTAAATGCAAAAGAAAGAATGTATATCATTACCATAATTTCTAGCGCAGTATTTTTAATCTTATTATATCCAATTATTGATAATTGGAGCATTTTATTGTCTGGAATATTATCTGCAATTCCAGGCTATTTATCAGAAAAATATTTTAAATCATGAATATTTCATTATTTGACCAAAACACCTTAGTATTATTATTTGTTGCCTTTTTAGGAGTTTTTATTTGGAGATATTTAGGTGTAATATATTCAAAAAAAATTGAAAATGAATCTATAGCCGCCAAAACCGTAAACTCAATTGCCTATGGAATGACAACTGCTATAGTCTGCAAAATAGTTTTCTTTCCTGATAATGCTCTAAACTTAATACCAACTATGGATAGAATAATTCCTTTTTTTATAGGAATTAGTGTTTTTTTATTTTTCTCTAGAAATACAAATGTAGGACTTTTAGCAGGTATAAGTAGTTTTTCTATTTTTATAATATTTAGAAATTATCTGATTTAATTTATTCAACAAGTTGCTTTGCAATAATAATCTTTTGTAATTCATTTGTACCTTCACCTATAGCCAATAAAGGCGCATCTCTATAATATCTCTCAATATTATATTCTGGCGAATATCCAAAACCACCATGAATCCTCATAGCCTCAGTTGAATTAAATAAAGCTGTTTCTGTAGCATATAATTTTGCCATTCCTGCCTGCAAATCAGATCTCTTTCCACTGTCATATGCAATAGCTGCCTGCTCAGTAAGTAATCTTGAGGCCTCTAATCTAGTTGCCATTTCTGCTAACTTAATTTGAATTGATTGGTGGTTAGATATTGGTTTTCCAAAAGTTTTTCTTGTTTTAGAATACTCTATTGAATCATCTAGTGCTGCCTTCGCAAGGCCTACCCCTCTTGCAGCAACATTAATTCTTCCTAATTCTAATCCTGATAAAATTTGTTGCAGACCTCTTCCTTCTTCAGTACCTATTAAATTTTCAAGTGGTATTTCAACATCTTTGAATTGAACTTCTCCTGTATCAATACCTCTATATCCTAATTTCTTTAACTTTCTTGGAATATAGCCTTGATTCTTGTGAACTAATAGTAAACTCATTCCTTTATGGGGTGGAGTAATTTCACTATTTGTTTTAACTAAAACAGCTAAAACATCTCCTTGAACAGAATTTGTTATCCAAGTTTTTGTTCCATTTATTTTATAACTAGTATTATCTTTTGTTGCTTTGGTTTTTATTGATTGTAAGTCAGTTCCACAATCTGGTTCTGTTAAAGCGATACCTCCTCTTAATTCTCCACTTGCAAATTTTGGCAAATAAAAGTTTTTCATTTCATCTGTACCAAATTTTTCTACAGCAGCACACATAATCAAATGGGAATTAAAAATACCAGAAACTGACATCCAAACAGAAGATACGTTTTCTACAATTTTTGAATATGTAACAGCAGACAGACCTAATCCACCATAATCTTCCGATATTGTTGCTCCAAAAAGACCTAGTTCAGCCATTTTATCAGCTATATCTTGAGGATACTTATCTTCAGATTCAAACTCTTTTACATAAGGCTTTACATCTTTTTCTAAAAACTTATCAATACTATTAAGAATAAGTTTGTCATTTTCAGAAGTATCTAGACTAATTTTACCTGTTTTCTGATCATCCATTTAATAACTCTCTTCCTTACTAATTTAATTACTTAACTCAAACAACGAACCAATACTATTTGCATTATCAAGTTTAAGCATAAAGTTTTTTAATTCATCAGATTTTTTTGGTGTCAAGTAGGGTTCTACAAGACCATCAAATTTTTCAATAAATTCATCTTGAGTCATAAAGTTCTCTGGATCGCCTTTTGGAATTTTAATGAATCTTTCATGATCTTTTCCATTCACTTTGATCTTTACATTTGCACTCATGTACTCAGGAGAACATTCTTCTGCATTTTTATCATGAGTAGTTTTTATTCTTTTACATAAAGATAAAGTATCTTTATCCGTTAAACTATTTTTATAATCATCCCATACAAAACTTCCATTTTTGGCAGCTATAGCAGCGCAAAAAGGCATTGAAAATTGTCCATCGACTATATTCTTAGGGTTTCTTTTTTCTTCTAATGGCACTCCAATAATATTCAATGCTGTATTTGATAACCCAATTTCAATATCTTCCAACTCATCAAATTGAAAACCAATTTCTGATTTTAGTTCCAACAACCCATCTATTGCTGCATGACTATATCGACATGATGGATATGGCTTCACACCTAAGTTCAAAGTTTCAAAGCTGTCTCCTAAAGCATTTAAAGCTTTATTTGTATCTCCACCAGAAACAAAAGAATTCAAATAACCCCATTTACCTTCAAAAGCTTCTTTTGGCCCCTTAAAACCTTCTAATGCCAAAACAGCGCATTTCAAACCATTTTGGGCTGCTTGTCCAACATGAGATCTTTTGGTCCATGAACCATCATTCAAAAATTCCATTGAACCAGATGACTGACTTAGAGCTATACCAAATGCAGAAATAAATTGATTTTTATTTAATCCTAAAATGTGACCTGTTGCAGCAACAGCTCCAAAAATGCCACAAGTAGCTGTTGGATGAAATCCTCTGTTGTAATGCTTGGATGCACCACCAGCTAACCCAAGTCTTATTTGAATCTCATAACCTATAACGCAAGCTGTAATTAATTGTTGTCCTGAACAATTTTTCATTTGTGCTGCTGAAAGAGCAGCAGAAAGGATTGGAGCACTTGAATGAAGAGAGGCTTCTGCATGAGTGTCATCAAAATCTAAAGAATGGGCCAATGTACCGTTAATAAGAGCTGCCGCAGAAGGTGCATAATTATTTTTATCAGAAAAAACCTTACAGTTACCATTATCTAAATCTAATGTTTGAACTGCTTTAATCAAACTTTCTGTAGATTCAGCGTCATGCCTAGCCCTTATAATTATTCCAACTGTATCTAAGATCAGTAATTTAGTTCTTTCCACAACATCTTTAGGTAATTTTTCAAATTTAATGTTTTCACAAAATTCAGCTAATTTTTCTGTAAGTTTTTTCATATCTCTCAACTTTTATTTATTTTTTAATTTAAATAATGTTATTGTCTATTTAAATTTTTTCAATTTTTTTTATTATTTTTTTATGACTGAACCATTTGAGTTAACAGCTACTAAAGCTTTAGAACTAATCAATGCAAACAAACTTTCTCGTGAAGAATGGGTTGAAAGCTGTTTAAAAAGAATCAAAACAAGAGAGAAAACAATTAAAGCTTTTTCCTTTATTGACTTCGAAAATTCTATCGAGATAGCAAAAAAATTTGATTTAACAAATGAAAAAAACTTAGGATTACCCTTCGCAGCAAAAGATATTATTGACATAGAAGGGATGCCTACTCAAATGGGAACAACATTTTATGAAGATAATATTCCAAAGAGAGATGCTGGCAGTATTGCCATTGCAAAGTATTACGGATGTATTCCAATTGGTAAAACAGTAACAACTGAACTTGGCCATAGACATCCTGGACCTACAGTGAACCCTAATAACTATAAACACACACCAGGAGGATCAAGTTCAGGATCAGCTGCAGCAGTTACTGATTTAATGGTACCAATTGCATTTGGGACACAAACAACTGGTTCAGTGATTAGACCTGCCGCTTATTGTGGTGTAATAGGTTATAAGCCAACATATGGTGATTTTGATAAATCTGGAATTTTACCGAATTCACCATCCAATGACACCCTAGGATTAATGGCTAGATCTATTAATGATATAAGGCTAATGAGATCAATATTAATTGAAGAGCCAGTGGATTTAGATGAAAAATGTAATTTAACAGATATTAAATTTGTATTCTTAAAGTCTCCATATTGGGAAAAAATGGAAGAAGATAGTAAAGAACTTTTAGAAAACTTCTTCAGATCATTAAAAAATAATAAAATAAATATTACTGAAATTGATTTAAATGAGCTCATAACACAATCTAGTGAAATACATACAAGACTAAGTGGCTACGAATTTAAAAGATCAATTTCAGCAGAAAGATTTCACCATTTTAGTGAATTAAGTGAAATTTTAAGAAACGGTAGACTAAGTGATGGTGATAATATGACACTTAAAGATTATCATCAGTTAATAGATGAATTAAATAAATTTAAATTAACTTTTGAAAATAAATTGTCTGAGTTTGATTGTATCATAACTCCAAGCGCATTAGGTGAAGCTTTAAAAGGTCTTGAGTTCACAGGGTCAGCTCAATTAAACACCACTTGGACATTACTTGGTTATCCTGCGATCACTTTACCTTTATTCACTGGTAAAAATAATATGCCAGTTGGTTGTCAACTCGTCACAAAAAAGACCAACGATGATCTTTTATTAAGTATATCCAAAAGAATACTTAAAGAATTTAGTTAAAATAAGATGTCACTAATAAGCTTGGCAAAGTTAGTGCTAGTGCTGGGAAAAGTAACACAATAATCAAAACACATGTATCTGAAATACAGAATGGAAAAGATCCTTTTATAACAGTTGTAACCGGTAGTTTTGTAACTCCACTTACAGCAAATAGATTTAAACCTACTGGAGGAATTACACTTCCTATTTCAATACATAGAGCTGTTAGAATACCAAGATGAACAGGATCTACACCTAGAGCTAATGCTACTGGAAAGTAAATTGGTACAGTAAGAACTAAAATCGCAACTCCAGTTAAGAACATTGATAAGAATAGTAAAGATCCCATCAATGCGAATAAGAATCCTAATCTTGATAACCCAAGTGTTCCAGCCCACTCTGCAATCTGTTGTGGCCATCCCATATTAGCAAGATAAAATTGGAATATGCCAACACATCCAAGTAAAAAGAAAACAACTGCAGTAAGGTTCATTGTTCTGGCCGTAGTCGGCATTAATTCTTTTAGAAATGTTTTTCCTTTAAAAATTAAACCATAAAAAAGTGCATAACTTGCAGCAGCTGCTCCTGCTTCAGTTGGAGTAAAAATACCTCCATATAAACCACCTAAAATAATAACTGGCATCAACAAAGCTGGCCAAGCTTCTTTAAACGATCTCCAAACTTCACAAAGATCAAACTTCCCGCTAGGAAGTTTAATAAATAAGGAGACACTTACAATAATTACTGCATCACTAATTGCCAGCATAATTCCTGGGATGATCCCTGCAAAAAATAAGTCGATAATTGATATTTCTGTTATAACCCCAAAAAGAATTAGAGTGATACTTGGGGGTATTAATAAAGCTATTCCACCAGCAGAGGCTATAACGCCTGCAGCCATCCATTTAGGATACCCACGTTTAACTAATTCTGGATATGCTATAACACTCATTGCCGCTGCCATTGCAGTTGATGAACCAGAAATAGCACCAAATAAAACTGCTGCCAATAAAGTTGCATAAGCAAACCCACCTGGAACCCATCCAACAAGAGAATCAGCTAATCTAAAAAGTCCTGCAACTAAACCAGTTCTTTCCATCAAAAAGCCTGCAAATATGAAAAAAGGAATGGCTACTAAAGTATATTTTGTTAAGAAACTAAAAAATGCCTCAAAAAGAGTGCTGTAAGTTAAAAAATCATCAAATAAAACACCAATGGCAGTAGCACCTGCTAACGAAATTCCAATGGGAATTCCTGCAAACAACAGCATGAATAATGTACTACCTAAACTCCACATTTTATAATAACCTTAAAATTATACATCTGTTGCTGTTTCAACAGTTTCTCTAAAATGATCACCTTTAATATATTTATGAACATCTTCAATTGTTTGAAGAAACGCTACTAAAGAAGATAAACCTAAACCAATGGCCAAACATAAGTGAAATGGCCACATAAAGAAAAATAAACTCTCAGTTCTTTCTCCAATTCGTATTGAATACTCTATTGTAAATATTGCGGTGTAAGTAAGTGAACCGCAAAATATACAAGTTATAAATGAAACTAATATTTTACAAATACCGATTGTTCTGTGATAACCATACGCTCCTATAAGTTGTAAAAAAGCGCTCATCACAAGATGGCCTCTTTTTATTTGGGTTACACATATGTAAAATGCTACAGAACACATCATTACATAAATAACTGCATCTTGTCCCCACTGAAAAACAACACCTAAGATGTATCTTCTAAAAATTTCAGCTAATGCAAATAGCGTTACTCCAATCATAATTAATGCAGAAAGATTACCTAAAATAATTTCTATTGTGGATTGGATTTTGTTTGAAATTTTGTAAAAATTGTTCATTAGAAATTCTAAAAAAAAGGCCTGAATAAAATCAGGCCTTTAAAAAATATTTTTTACTTTCTAGCTTTCTTTCTGTAAAGCGCGCTTCCTTTTGCATACTTAGCAAAGTCTGCAGCAAACGCTGAACAGTCAGTCTTCTCAAGTGGATCAGAACCCATTGGATTAGCTACAACAAGTGCTTTTGCTTCTGCAGTAAATTGATCAACCAATTTATCTCCAGTAGCGTCAACCTTTGTCTTAATCCAATTATTTGTAGCTCCGCCCTCAGCCTTTTGTAAAACACCAGCTTCTGCCTGGTTCATTACATAAATCCCTGGCTTTGACTTATCTGTAACTTTAAACTTATCAACAAGTCTCTTATCATTACAGAAGTTTATTGCTTTTTGGTAAGGAATAAAATCATTAACAATGATATCAGCTAAAGCTTTTTGCTGGCCTTTTGATAACTTACTCCACCATTTATTAGATGCACCAAACCAGTAATAGTCACCAACAATACCGTTGATACCTGCTACTGTAAAATATGGAGCTTGTTCCTTAGTAGCATTAAAACCACCTAAACTTGTTAACAAACCATCAATAACACCTGTTTGAAGTGCTGGTGGCACATCACCAAAAGCCATTGTAGTTGGGTTTGCACCTAATGAACCAAGTAATGCATTTTCAGCTGGCCCCATACTTCTAACTTTTTTCCCTTTAAAGTCAGCTGGTACTAACATTCTGCTTTTAACTGCTCCTGCTCCCATATACATACTTAAGTGGCCTGAACCAAAAAGAGTAATGCCATGCTTGTCATTAAACACTTTTTTAAGTTGTGCATATGTTTTTGTGCCATCTAAACCATTGATAGCGCCAGGTGTAGTTAACTTTCCAGCACCTACAATTGTATTAGCATAAGGCTCAACTGAAGAAGTTTTACCAAACTGTCCAGTCATCATTTCTAAGTTACCTTTTGTCAAAGCTTGAGTTCCTTTTGGAACATTGTAAAGAGACTTAGCCCAGTAAATTTGAACTTTACTTCCTGGGATTTTCTTTTCAACTTGCTCTGCAAAAAAGACCTCAGCAATAGCTGCTGGGTGTGGTGGGCCTGAATGGTCAGATGCCCATCTCATTTTAATTGGCTCAACTTTTCCGTGTCCGTCAGCGATAGAGTTTGTTGAACCTAATGAAAATACAGCTGCGACTGTAGCAACTGCAGTCATTAATTTCTTATCTAATCTCATTAATTTTCCTCCGAAGCTTAAATTAAATTAATTACAATGATACTAAACATATAATGAGTTCTAAATCAAAGCTTAATCAAAGTTTTTTATTTCACATATTAAGTATATTAATACCTTAGGAAAAATAATCAAATAATACCTCTATTTTTCAATAGCTTAATATCTTTTTCTGAGTATCCTAAACAACTAAAAACCTCATCATTATGCTCTCCTAATTCGGGAGCTGTTTTATCAACATGATCTTCAGCATCGAATCTAATCGGCGTTTTTAATAAACTTATCTCTTTATTATTTTTAGTCTTAATAGTTTGAACATTATTTCTTTCTTTAACGAACCTGTTTTCAAGTGATGATTTGACATCTAAAATAGGCGCTGCTGGTACATTTCCAGCAAAAATTTCTAACCACTCACTTGTCTTTTTTTTACTTAATTCTTTGTCAAGAATTTCGGTAATTAAATCTCTATTTTCCTGTCTTAAATTGAAATTTAAAAACCTTTCATCTTTTCCAAGTTCCTCTCTTTCAATATATTTACATAACGTAGGCCAAAAACTCTCTTTATTACACATCAAATATATCCAACCGTCAGCAGTTTTATACAACTGACAAGGAACCAAGACTGGGTGAGCAGATCTATCTAATCTTTCCGGTTTGTAATCTGAATTTAATGCCCAGGCTGCTACATAACTTTGATTAAACATAGCCGTATCAAAAAGACTGACATCAATATCTCGTCCAATACCTGAACTTCTTGCAGACAAAACACCACTTACTAAACTAAATGCCATAGTAAGTCCAGCCATATAATCAACAATAGAAAGACCAAATCGAGCAGGAGGTGCATCAGGTTCACCTGTTAAAGAAAAATATCCTGCTTCCGCTTGCATTAAATAATCATAACCTGGCCAATTTTTTCTAGATCCTTCTCTACCGTATGCAGAACAATGAGCAGCAACAATTTTCTTATTATATTGCTTCAATTGGTCAAATGTGATTCCTAACTTTTCAGGAACATCACCTCTAAGATTATTGCAGACTGCATCGCATTCTTTTACTAATTTACCTAAAATTTCTTTTCCTTCATTAGATATAATATTAAGAGTTATACTTTTTTTGTTTCTATTTAATGCTTGAAAGAAAATACTCGACGCTGAATTTTTCTCTTCATCGATAAAATAGGGTCCAAGCGCTCTTAAGTAGTCACCGTCAGTTCCTGCAGGTTCAATTTTTATTACCTCAGCTCCTAAATCTGATAAATATTGGGAACCAAATGGACCCGCTCCATATTGTTCAAATGCTAAAACTTTTAATCCTGCTAAAGGTAGGCTCATTTTAAAACTCTTAGTTACTTTGTTTTTGAAATAATTTCATCAACAATACTATGACCTCTTTTAGCAACTAAAAAAGATCTAACCATATCCATCACAATCAC
>MDTB01082489.1_pt1 | contig 14066 bp, 12 predicted proteins | sample 811161 | NCBI WGS metagenome assembly MDTB01 (sample SAMN05326650, study PRJNA326480) | marine metagenome | isolation source: seawater | place: Mediterranean Sea | collected 2009
TATCTCTCAAGATCAGCTAGATAATGTTATGGTTAGAGCAGTATCTTCTTGTGATCAATTTTTTCCAGCTTTTCAATATATTTTATGGGCAGGTAAAAATTCAAATGAAGCGCTGGAGGCTGTTCTTTTTAATACTGAGGGTGAGGCTTAAAATTATAGGATAATGAATAACTCTCAAAAATTATTAATCATTGGTCTAGGAAAAATGGGTGGTAGTTTATTAGAGGGATTAATCTCTGAAAAATTACCTAATATAGAAATATCTGTTATCGAGCCTCATCTGAATGAAATCAATAAAGATCTGGTAATCAAAAATACTAATCATTACTCATCAGTTGATAAAATAAATAGTTTTGATTTTGATATAATTATTTTTGCTGTAAAGCCACAAATTGTGAAAGAGGTATGTGAGCAAATATTATTACTTTCTAATGGAAAACATTTTTCTATAATATCAATTTTAGCAGGCACAAAAATAAAAACATTTGATAGATTTTTTAAAAACTATCCAATAATTAGGACCATGCCTAATTTAGCTGCTTCCGAGGGAAGTAGTGTAACTGCTTTGTATGGAAACAGTTTTATCGATAATGATTTTAAACTATTAACTGAAAATATTTTTTCTAAAATAGGTGAGTATTTTTGGATAAATAGTGAGGATGATATTGATATTATAACAGCCATATCAGGCTCTGGACCTGCATATTATTTTTATTTAACTGAGTGCTTGAGCTCAATTGCTAAAGAAATGGGATTAAAGAAAATTGATACCAATAAATTAGCTAAAATTGTGGCAAAAGGATCTTCCGACCTAATGATGTCCTCTAGTAAAACAGCAAATGAATTAAAAGAAAATGTTACATCAAAAGGTGGAACTACAGAGGCTGCCTTTGAAATATTAGAAGGCTCTCAAAAAACTTTTTACACTCTTTTAAAAAGTGCAATCAAAAATGCAGTAAAGAGGAGTAAGGAATTAAGTAATTAGGAATTCTTTGGGAGTTGGATTTCAACTTTTAGACCACCAATTGCACTTTTTGATAAGCTAAGATTTCCATCAAGCGTTTTTATAATATCTTGTGATATTGATAATCCAAGGCCAGACCCTGCTATATTTTGATTTCTTGATGAGTCAAGTCTTTGAAATGGTTTTAAAGCTTTTTCATAGTCCTTTTCATTTATTCCAGGTCCATCATCCTCAATGTTAATATTTATTTCATTATTTGTTTCTGAGAGACAAATAATAATCTCATCACCATAAGCTTTCGCATTATTTACAAGGTTAATAATACATCTTTTTAGAGCAATATATTTACACTTATGATTAATATGATTTTCACTTGAAGATTTAAAAATTATAGATTTATTTTTCTCTTTACTCGTTTCGGTAATTTCTTCAATCATTTCATTAATATTAACAATTGAATTTTCTTCGCTTGATGCTGTTTGTGAAAAATCTAAATAGGTTTCTAGCATATAATGCATTTCATCAACATCTTTAAGTAATTCTTCACTCTCTTTATTTTTTGATAGCATTTCTAATTGGAGTCTTATTCTAGTAAGAGGTGTTCGCAGGTCATGACTTACTCCTGCAAGCATTAGAGTTCTTTGCTCAATAAATTTTTCTATTCTTTCCTGCATTTTAATATATGCATCTGCAGCTTTTCTAACCTCCGAAGCGCCTGAAGGCTTAAAGTTTTCAATTTTCTGACCCATTCCAAACGACTCAGCTGCTTTAGCAAGTTTTTCTATAGGTTTAATCTGTTGTCTTAAAAATAGTATAGCTACCGATAGAATTAAAATTGAAGAAATGACCATCCATACTAAAAAAATATGACTGTTTGTTGCATATACATTTCTTCGAGGTATTAAAAATTCAATTACATTAGAATTTGTTGGAATTTTTATAATAACCCTCTTCTCCTCAGGAAAGTCTTTAACCCATGTTTCTGTTCCCAATCTTTCTTCAATTTCTCTAACTAAAGTTCTTTCAACAATTGTTCTTAGATTATTATTATCTTTTGTTATTTCTTGATTAGGATAAAAATTGATTGATATATCATAAAATTCTTTTGCAAATGAGGTGATTGTTTCAAGGTCACTACTTTTTTGCATTTTAATAATCATACCAATTTCAGAAACAACTGAAGAAGATAATTTCTTAGTTACTAATTGCCAATGTCGTTCTAAGAAAACAAAAGTTAAGATTGCCTGTAAAACAACTATTGGTGCGATTATTATTATTAATGATCTTGTATACAGACCATTAGGTGAAATTTTTTTTAATTTTTTAAATATTGGCATGTCAATTTTCATTGTGAGCTAGGTCTTAATATATAACCTTTTCCTCTAACGGTTTGGAGCCAAATTGGCATAGTCGGATCATCCTCAATTTTTTTTCTTAACCTATTAATACCAACATCTATTGCTCTTCCTGGCTCATCAATTCCCGCTAATTCCTCTCTACTAATTGGAATACCTGGACTTTTTGCTAATGATATTAATAAATTTAGTTCTTGTTCAGTTAAATAAACTCTTTTACCAGATTTAGTAAAATTTCTAGTTTCTATATTTAAAGTAAATTCACCAAAACTAATTTCTGGATTTAAAATTTTATCATTATTTGATCTTTTTAGAATTGAATTTATCCTTAGTAATAGCTCTTTTGGATTAAACGGTTTGGTAACATAATCATCAGCGCCTATCTCTAATCCTTCAATTTTAGAATCAATCTCAGATTTAGCAGTTAATAAAATTATAGGTGTCTCCGATGTTTCTCTTATTTGATTAGTCAATTCAAATCCATCGACATCAGGCATCATTACATCTAGAATAATAAGATCGAAGTTCAAAATTTTCATTTTTTCACGTGCTGTTATTGCGGATTCGGCTGTAGAAATAATAAAACCTTCATTCACAAGATATTCTTTCAATAATGTTCTTATTCTCTCATCATCATCGACAATAAGAAGATTTTTTAGGTTTCGTATATGATTATCTGACTTATCCATAATTCATTAATAGTATAATATTTGAATTTATAAAATATTTTAAATTTCTATTTGTTTTTTAATTATCAATTTTATTGACTACATTAAATCTCAATGATACCGATTTTTAGTATATAAATATTTTTTTTTCGATTGGGAGATTATAGTTGGCAGATTCTATGGAAAATCGTGATGGTTTAATTTGGTTTGATGGAGAATTTGTCGACTGGAAGAATGCCAATATACATATTCTTAATCATGGTCTTCATTATGCTAGCTCTGTCTTCGAAGGTGAAAGATCTTATTCAGGTAAAATTTTTAAAGTTAGAGAACATACAGAAAGACTTTTTAACTCTGCTGATGCTCTTGATTTAAAAATACCTTACTCTGTTGATCAAATTATAGATGCCTCCTATCAGTCTTTAAAATTAAATAATCTTGAGAATGCTTATATAAGACCAATTGTTTGGCGCGGTTCAGAGATGGGTGTTTCTGCTCCCGATGCTCAGGTGCATTGTGCAATTGCTGTTTGGGAATGGCCTTCATATTTTACGCCAGAAGAAATTTTAAAGGGTATAAAAGTAACTTTATCCGAATGGAAAAGACCATCACCAGAAACAATTCCATGTAAAGCTAAGGCCGCAGGTTTATATATGATATGCACACTTGCTAAACAAAAAGCTGAGTCTAAAGGTTTTTCTGATGCATTAATGCTTGATTATAGGGATCAAATTGCAGAAACAACTGGAGCAAATATTTTTTTTATTAGTGATAATGAAATTCACACTCCAATACCTGATTGTTTTCTAGACGGCATTACAAGAAGGACTGTAATTGAAATAGCAAAAGATCATGGATTTAAAATAGTTGAGAGGTCTATGTTCATTGATGATTTAAAAGACTTTGATCAATGTTTTATAACTGGAACTGCTGCTGAAGTAACACCGGTTTGTGCTATAGATGATCAAGAATTTATCGTTGGAGATGAAATTAAAAAAATTTCTGCCACTTATATAGATCTTGTTAATAATTGGTCTGGTGATTAAATTTTTATATCCAAATCTTTTTTATTTTGTTCAACCCAATAAGACTTTTTATTTGTATGTTCTTTTTTCCAAAATGGAGCATTTATTTTTAAAAAATCAATAATAAATTCATTTGCTCTAAACGCATCTTTTCTGTGTTTTGTTTGCGTTATAATTAGAACAATTGGTTCGTTAACATCTAGCTTTCCAAATCTATGAATGATTAAACATTGACTAAGATTCCATTCTTTAAAAGCTTTTCTTGCTGTTTCCTCTAAAACTTTTTCAGCCATTTTTGGATAATATTCAATTTCTAATTTTTCTAATCCTTCTTCCGACTTAAGATCTCTAACAGAACCAAGAAAACAAACAACCGCTCCATTAATTTTATTATTCTGGAAATTTTTTATTTCTTTGCTAAAATTAAAATCACTAGATTGTATTCTTATATCAATCATTACCCACCTGTAACCGGAGGAAAAATTGCAATTTCTTTAGTTTTAGAAATATTGTAGTCCATATCTACTAGCTCTTCATCGCAAGCAATAAGAAAATCATAATTTTCAAAAACATTATAATAAATTTTATTATATTCCTTTAGGAATGACAGCATATCATTAACTGTTCTTACATTTTCAGGAAAAGCTATATTTTCCTCTTCTTTTCCAATTATCTCTCTTATTTTTGCAAAAAAAATAATTTTCATTTCATTTTCTCTTGAGAAAATCTGAAGCTAATCTGAGATAATTAAACCCTGTACTTATTGACATTATTGCCGATAACCAAAGTAAGATTGAAATTAATATATATAAATAAAAAGGATTATTTTCAATTACTGGAAAAAGAATAAAACCAGAAATCGAAATAAATTGTATTGTAGTTTTCCATTTTGATTGGTTAGTAACATCAACCTTAATTGATTTATTCCCTAAATACTCCCTAAGACCAGAAATAAAAACTTCTCGATAGATGATTATTAAGGCAGGTATTATATTTAAACCACTAAGAACGAAATTTATCATAAGTGCAATTAAAATTGAAATAACTAAGATTTTATCAGCTATTGGATCAAGCATTTTTCCTAATTCACTTACTTTATTATTTTTTCTTGCATACCAACCATCAAAAAAATCAGTAATTCCAGCTATACAAAAAAGAATAAAACTAAATAGATAAGAAAATTTACTTGGAGAAATAAGAATTAAAGATGTGATTATTATCGAAAGAAGAACTCTTGTTAATGTTAAAAAATTTGGCATTTTTCCAACTTGTAATTTACTCGTTAAACCAATTAAAGATCTTATTGGCCATATTTAAAGAGATACCGTCTACAGCGGTTAATTCTTCAGCCCTTGCTTGACTAATCGCCCGGGCTGATCCAAAGAAATTAAGTAAAGCTTTCTTTCTTTTTAATCCAATTCCAGGTATCTCATCAAGAGGATTCTTTGTAAATTCTCTCTTTCTTTTAGCCTTATGGGTTCCAATTGCAAATCTATGCGCTTCATCACGAAGTCTTTGAAGATAGAAGAGCATTGGATCATTAGGTTTAAATAAATACGGCGTATTTTTATTTGTATAAAATTTTTCTCTTCCAGCGTTTCTTTTTTCTCCCTTTGCAATTGAAATGATTTTAACATCAGTTATTTTTAACTTATCAAGTGCTTTTTTTGTTGAAGTATATTGACCTCTTCCTCCATCTATAAGAATGATATCAGGGTATTTTGATCGATCGAATGATTGATTTTTAATGATTTTTTTAAACCTTCTTTCTATTACTTCATTCATCATTGCAAAATCATCATTTGTTTTTGCACTTTTTATGTTAAATTTCCTATATTCACCTTTATCTAGACCCTCTTCTGTGGCTACAACCATTGCTCCAACAGCATAAGAACCTTGAATGTGGCTATTGTCGTATATTTCAATTCTTTTTGGAGCTTTATCCAATTGAAAAGCTTTTTTTAGTAACAAAAGATTTTTTTTATTACTTAGTAAATTATTTTGATATCTTTGGAGAGCATTCTTTGAATTTTCTAGAGCATGATTAATTATTTTTTGCCTCTCACCTTTCTGGGGTTTAATAATTTTTATTTTTCTTCTTTCTTTTTTTGTAAAACTTAAAGAAAGGAGTTTTTTCTCATCAAAATCATGACTTATTAATATTAATTTTGGTATTGGTTTATTTTGATAAAATTGAGGAATAAATGACTGAAGAATATCTTTTTCAGAAACATCATTTGTATGAATTGGAAAATAGGCCTTATTTCCAAGGTTTCTCCATGATCTAAAGAAAAATACCTGGACACATGATCTACTATTAATTTTACTTATAGCAAAAACGTCAGCTTCTTCCAAAAATTGAGGGTTAATAGTATCTGATTTACTCATGTTAGATAATGCGCTTATTCGATCTCTGTATTGAGCAGCAATTTCATATTCTTTGTTTTTTGAAGCATTTTGCATTTTATTAGAGAGCTTCTTCTGAATTACTGTTGATTTACCACTAAAAAATTTTCTTACATCATTAACTAATTCTTTGTAATCCTCCTTACTAATTTTACTTCCACACGGACCAGAACAACGTTTTAGATGATAGTTTAGGCATGGTCTATTACCGGCTTCCACTTCTCTATCGCTACAAGAACGAAGAAGGAATATTTTTTGCAGGGTATTCAAGGTACTATTAACCGCTCCAGGATTGGCAAAAGGACCATAATAGTGACCAGGTCTAGTTCTTGAACCACGATGCTTCTCTAATCTTGGGAAGTCATGTTCGGAGGAGATAAAAATATATGGAAAGGTTTTATCATCTCTAAGCATTATATTGTATCTTGGTTTTTTTTCTTTAATTAAATTAAGCTCAAGAAGGAGCGCATCCATTTCTGTTTCTGTAATAGTAATATCAACATCTTTTATAAGACTTATCATCTTTGTAATCCGATTATTATTACCTGCTGGCCTGGTATAGCTAATAAGTCTTTTCTTTAAGTTCTTTGCTTTTCCAACGTAAAGAACATTTTTTTTATCTCCAAGCATTATATAAACACCTGGTTTTTCAGGCATATCAATAATTTTTTTTTGAAGAATTTCTCTTCCAGAAATCTTACTTTTTTCTAAAATTTTATTTTTCATAATCTCTCATTAATTATATTAGAAAATTATATTAGAAATATTATTTAAATAACAGCCTGTGGATAACTATGTTGACAACTTAGCTATATGGATAAAAGCATATAAAATATTAAAAACTTAAAAATTATTTATTAAATTTCTTTAAGTTATTGAATTATAATATTAATTTATTTATTTTTTATAATTTAATTATTTTTTCTAAATTAATTAGCCTTTTTACTTTTAAATAATCTTAACTGTTAACAAGTAAAGTATTTTATAAAAATAATACCTAACTTATTGTTTAATATAGAAACTTATTATACTTTGACTAGTCTTTAAAATTTTTATTCTCTTTTTTTAACCAATCCAAATGTTCTCCGCCATCAAGAGTAATCATTTGGCCAGTAAATGAAGGTATATCAATTATAAACTTTACAGCCTTATATATTTCTTCTGGATTTGAACCTATCATTAGAGGTGTAGATAGAGATTGATTTTCAAAATCTTTTTTTGATTGTCTTGCTCCTTGAAGAGTTGGTCCTGGACCAATTGCGCATACCCTAATTTGTGGGCTTAGAGCTTGCGCTAATGTTTGAGTTAGCCACATAAGAGATTGTTTTGATGATGTGTATGAAATAAATTCTGGATTAGGAAAAAATATTCTTTGATCAATTATATTAATAATTAAGCCTGGTACATTTTTTTTAATTTGTTTGCTAAAGTCTCTTGATAAAAAAAGGGGGGCTTTCAAATTAATATTATTATGACTATCCCATGACTCAATATTTAGTTTTGAAATATCATCATTTTCAAATTTGGAAGCATTATTAATTAACAAGGATAGACTGCCAAATTTCTTTTCAGATTTTTTAATTAAATTTTTAACAGAATTATAATTATTTAAATCACACTTAATAATTTCAGCGCTGCCTTTATTCTTTATAATTTCACTTTTAAGTTCCTTTGCAGCAATATTATTTTTATTATAGTGAATTACTACTTTCCAACCGTCACTTGCTAGATTTTTTACAATTTCTTTACCAATTCTTTTTGCCCCCCCTGTGACAAGTGCCACTCCAGGCTTTAATTTTTTTGTATGAATTGGTTTCATTTTTCTCTTTCTTAAACTTAAAGTTTTGCCATAGGATTTTCACTAAATATTAGAGAAGTTTCATTAAGTCTTTTTATTTCATCCCTAATCTTAGCTGCTTCTTCAAAGTTTAAATCCTCTGCAGCTTTTAACATTTTATCTTCTAATGATTTAATATGTTTTTCAAGATTATTACCAACGAATAGATCATTTTCAGTATGATCAGGTGCTTCAATTTGTATATGATCTTTTTCATAAATACTACTTAGAATATCTTTAATATTATTTTTAATGCTTGAGGGAGTTATTTTATTTTTCTTGTTATACTCCTTTTGTTTTTTTCGTCTTCTTTTTGTCTCATTAAGGGCTCGTTCCATTGACCCAGTCATTTTATCAGCATATAAAATTACCTTACCATCAATATTTCTTGCGGCTCTTCCCATTGTTTGTATTAAAGAGGTTTCTGATCTAAGAAAACCTTCTTTATCGGCATCAAGAATTGCAACTAAAGAGCATTCTGGTATATCTAAGCCCTCTCTTAGAAGATTTATTCCAACCAATACATCAAATACACCTGTTCTAAGGTCTCTTAAGATTTCAATTCTTTCTAGGGTATCAATATCAGAATGAAGATATCGAACTTTTATATCTTGTTCATTCATGTATTCAGTTAAATCTTCAGCCATTTTTTTTGTTAAAACTGTAACAAGGACTCTTTGACCTTTTTTTGCTATTAATTTACATTCGTAGATTAAGTCATCAACTTGACTAGATGCTGGACGGATTTCACTTTTCGGATCAATTAAGCCTGTAGGTCTAATTATTTGTTCAGAGAAAACACCACCAGATTGATCAAGCTCCCAAGGACCTGGGGTAGCAGAAACAAAAATACTTTTTGGCCTCATTAGCTCCCATTCTTCAAATTTTAATGGACGATTATCTTTGCATGATGGTAAACGAAATCCGTGTTCAGAAAGAGTTGATTTTCTATTAAAGTCACCTTTATACATCCCTCCTAGTTGTGGAATAGTGACATGACTCTCATCTGCAAAAATAATTGAATCTTCAGGCAAATATTCAAATAATGTTGGAGGAGGTTCACCAGGCTTTCTTCCTGTTAGGTAGCGGGAATAGTTTTCAATTCCTGCGCAGCTTCCTGTTGCATCCATCATCTCTAAGTCAAAAATTGTTCTTTGTTCTAATCTCTGCATTTCTAAGAGTTTATTTTCTTTTTCAAGTTCTTTAAGTCTTAAAAGTAACTCTTTTTTAATTTCTTGTGCTGCTTGCTGAAGAGTTGGTCTTGGAGTTACATAATGAGAATTTGCATAAATTTTTATATTTCTTAATTCTCTAATTTTTTCTCCTGTAAGAGGATCGAATTCATTAATTTTTTCTACCTCATTACCCCATAATGAAATTTTCCAAGCCCTACCTTCTAAATGCGCAGGCCAAATTTCAATTACATCACCTCTAACTCTAAAAGTTCCCCTTACAAATTTTGTATCATTTCTTTTGTATTGAAGAGAAACTAGATTTGTTAAAAGTTCTTGTCTTTCTATCATTTGATTAACCTCAATGACTAGTGTCATTGAAGAATAGGTTTCAACTGATCCAATTCCGTAAATACAAGAAACCGATGAAACAATTATAACATCATCACGTTCCATTAAGGACCTAGTTGCTGAATGTCTTAATCTATCAATATGCTCGTTTATACTTGCATCTTTCTCTATAAAAGTATCCGTTCTTGGCACATAAGCTTCAGGTTGATAATAGTCATAATATGAAACAAAATATTCAACAGCGTTTTCAGGAAAAAATTCTTTAAATTCCGAATATAACTGAGCTGCGAGTGTTTTATTTGGCGCAAGAATTAATGATGGTTTTTGAGTTAATTCAATTACTTTGGCCATTGTGAAGGTTTTACCAGATCCGGTGACACCAAGAAGAACCTGTGATCTTTCATTATTATTTATTCCTTCAACCAACTCTTTAATAGCCACAGGTTGGTCTCCAGATGGATCAAAATCTGAAACTAATTTTAGGGGTATTCCGGCTTCAGTTTTTATATTACTTTTTTTGGGATGTTCTAGTATCGGACCTATTTCATCGTTCAAAAATGAGTCGGCTTTATTCATTCTAGCTCATCACAGAAATCTATTATTCTTTTACATGCTTCTTCCAACTTTTCCATAGATGTAGCATATGAAATTCTAAAATAAGGTGATAGGCCAAAAGCAGAACCATGAACCACTCCTACAGAGCTATTTTTTAACAAATTCATTGCAAAATCTTCATCGTTTTTTATTTGTTCACCACCTTTTAGTTTTTTTCCAATTATACCTTCGCACGAAGGGTAAATATAAAATGCTCCCTTAGGTTTTAAACAAGAAAGTCCTTCGGCTGAATTTATCATTTCAAAAACTTTATTTCTTCTCATCTCAAAGGATTCTAACCAATCTTTTAAAAAACTTTGATCACCATTTAAAGCTTCAACAGCAGCCCATTGACTTATAGAAGATGGATTTGATGTTGATTGACCCTGAAGCTTTCGCATTGAATCGATAATTTTTTTAGGCCCACCGCAATATCCTATTCTCCAGCCAGTCATTGAATAAGCCTTGGAGACTCCATTCATTGTTATTGTTCTGGAGTTTATTTCATCATCAATTTCACCAATAGTTGTAAATTTTTCTATTTTTTCATATAGAAGATGCTCATAAATATCATCGGAGAAGATATAAATATTTGGATATTTTTTGAGGATATTAACTATAGATTCAAGCTCTTTAAGGGTATAGACTTCACCAGTTGGATTTGATGGTGAGTTAAGAATTATCCATTTTGTATTTTTTGTAATATTCCTTTCAAGATCTTCACCGCTAATCTTGAAATTATTTTCTATAGTTGTTTCAATAGTAACTGGAGTTCCTCCAGCTAATTTAACTATATCAGGATAGCTTACCCAATAAGGTTTAGGTATAATTACCTCATCACCAGGATTAATAGTAGCAATCATGGCATTATAAATAATAGTTTTACCACCTGGAGCAACTGAGATATTTTCTTTTAAAAAGCTTAAATTATTATCCCTGCTAAACTTTTTTATTATTGCTTCTTTTAATTCATCAATTCCATCTACGGCTGTATATTTTGTTTCACCTCTATTGATGGCATCAATAGCAGCTTTTTTAACGTTATCTGGTGTATCAAAATCTGGTTCGCCTGCTGATAAACTTATAACATCTTTGCCTTGGCTTTTTAAATCTCTTGCTAGTTGTGTCATTGCAACAGTAGCAGAAGGGGCAATTCTTTCTAAATTTTTAGATAACTTTATTGACATAATTTCACCAAATAAAAAGAGCAAGATAAACTATGATGATTTAACAAACAAGCAATATGCTATTCAATCTTTATGATAATTGAACTGCGTGCTAATGTTAATAAATTATTTGATATAGTGGGAAGGAATGGAAGAAGAAAATAAATATTATACTTTTTCAGTGATAAAAAGAATTTGGAAGAATTATGCTTCTGGATCCCTTAAGTTACTTTTAATAGCTCTTTTTTGTAATGCCATTGTTGCATTAACAACTCCGGCTCTTCCTGAGTTAATAAGAAGAGTAATTGATGACATTTTTGTAAATTCAAATCGAGAAATGTTAACTATCCTGCCTTTGATTGCAATTTTGATAATGCTTATAAGAGCGATTGGAACTTACGGTGCCAATGTTGCAATAAATTACATAGGTCAAAAGATTGTAGGCCTGCTTCAAAAGGATTTATATAAATCAATTCTTAACTCTGATATGTCGTATATAAACTCTATTCACTCTGCTCGATTTATTTCTAGCTTTACTGCTGATACTACTAAACTTAGAGAGACAATGTCATCTGTGGTTGTCAATTTATCGAGAAATATTCTCATGGTTTTAGGATTAATAGGGTATCTTTTTTATGTAGACGCAACTTTAGCAACAATATTTTTTCTAGTACTACCACCTGCAGCAATTGGTTTAAGGATGTTAGGCAGAAGGCTCAGAAAAGCTATTAGAATGAGTCTTGAGGAGATTGGAACATTGTCAGCCTTAGTTTCAGAAACCTTGAAGGGTATGAGAATAATTAAGGCTTTTGGAAAAGAGGGTATTCATTCAAAAAAAGCTTCTTTTATTATTGATCAGGTCGTCAATTTATCTATGAAGGGAGTCAAAGCAAGATCTGCTTCGGCACCAATAATGGAGATAGTAACTGGATTTGCAATTGCCGGAATAATTTATTATGCAGGAAACAAATCTGTAGATGGCTTAATGAGCGTTGGTAGCTTTATGGCATTTACTACAGCAGCAGGTTTGCTCTATGACCCATTAAAGGCTGTTGCAAATTTACAAGCAATGCTTCAAGAAGGTGTTGCAGCATCACAAAGATTATTTCCAATTTTAGATAATAAACCTAGAATAGTAAGTCCGAAAAATCCAAAAAATATTAAAAAATTTAAAGGTTCTTTGAAATTTTCAAATGTTAATTTTTCATATAGTAGTGATAGAGAAGGTGATATTCTTAAAAATATTTCTTTGGATATAAAACCAGGTCAAACTGTTGCTTTAGTAGGCCCTTCTGGTGCAGGAAAATCGAGTCTTTTAAACCTAGTGCCAAGATTTTACGATGTTTTGGGTGGAAGTGTACTACTTGATGGAAGGGATATAAGAGATCTCTCATTATCAAATGTGAGAAGCGCTTCATCATTGGTTTCTCAAGATTCGCTTATTTTTGATATTTCAATAAGAGAAAACATAATTTTTGGGTGTGATGGAATCTCAGATGAAGTTTTTATAAAAGTTTGTAAAGATTCTTTAGTAGATGATTTTGTAAAAGATCTTCCTAATCATTACCAGACATTAGTTGGTGAATCTGGTGTAAGACTATCAGGGGGACAAAAACAAAGAATTGCAATTGCAAGGGCAATGATAAAAGATGCGCCAATTCTTTTATTAGATGAGGCAACATCATCTCTCGATAGCGATTCAGAAAAAAAGGTTCAAGAAGCATTAAATAAATTAATGAGAGATAAAACAGCTTTGGTTGTTGCGCATAGATTATCAACTATTAAAAATGTTGATGTCATATATGTTATTGATAAAGGAATGATTGTAGAAGAAGGGACTCACTATGAGCTAGTCAATAAAAATGGACTCTACGCATTCTTATTTAAAACTCAATTTTCAGAAGATAAAGTTGAGTAAGTTAATTATGATAAATTTTTTAGCATTAATTTTTTTTATTTATTTAAAATTAGTCCATTATACAAATAAATGGAAGTTGCATAATACTAATGTTCCTGAAAAATTTTGGGATAATAAAAAACCTTTTATTTGGGTTCATTGGCACGGTCAGAGCTTGATGCTTCCTAATCAATGGAATTATACTAAACAAAATTTATTCGCCCTAGTTTCAAGACATGGTGATGGAAATTTTATTGCTTCATTATTACTAAAATATAAAATTCAGCTAATTCGAGGTGCAGGAAATCCAAAAAAACTAGGCATTAAAGAAAAAGGAGGTGCAATGGCTTTGCGTTCAATGATAAAAACTCTTAAATCTGGTTCGTCTGTTGCACTTACTGCAGATCAACCACCAGGACCAGGAAAAATCTGTGGAATGGGTGTAATCTCTTTAGCAAAAATGTCTGGTGCAGCCATAATACCAGTAGCAGCAACAACCTCAAATCGATATGAATTTAATAATTGGGATAATTTTACTTTAAATTTTCCCTTTGGAAAAGGCTCTATAGTTTGGGGTAATCCAATTGAAATAAATTCAAATGCAACATCTGTAGAGATGGAGGAGAAAAGA
>MDTB01180943.1_pt1 | contig 14066 bp, 20 predicted proteins | sample 811161 | NCBI WGS metagenome assembly MDTB01 (sample SAMN05326650, study PRJNA326480) | marine metagenome | isolation source: seawater | place: Mediterranean Sea | collected 2009
ATATAATATTATATAATATATATTATAATATAAAAGAATTTCGTCAATTTTGCAAATAGAATAAAAGTTTTATAATTTTACCTATGGATTTCAAGGAAATAAAAAACACAAAACACTACCTTTACGACAATTTAAAAGAGTTTGAGATTGACAATCCAACTATACCAGTTCGTCACAATTGGAGGCATGGTGAAGAAGGTGAGTGGGTATATACAGATGATAACTTTGTGTGTCAGATCCTAAGAAAAAATACTTTAAAAAACGAAAATGGTAAAAGCAGAGTTTATGTTAGAACAGTTTGTGGTACATTTATCGTGACAAGGATGAATCGCAACATGTTAGGCGAAAAAGGTATTGCAGAAAACATATATTCCATGTCTGGAACAAATAAGTCAAACAAAGACTATAAGAAGAGAGGATGTAATTCAAAAGAGCTATTGTTTGCAAGATACGTTGCATCAGGTATAAATGCTATAGAAGCTTACAAAATGGCGTTTCCAGATGCAAAAGCCGAAGGATATATAAAACGTAAGACTGATAGTTTATTAAAAATGGAGAGTGTTCAAAAAATGGTAAAACAAGAAATTAGAGAGATACTAGATGAGGAGGGTGTTACTAATAATTGGCTTATTGAGCGTTATAAAACAATAGCAGACCTTGCAGAAAGTGATACTGCAAAGCTTAGATCGCTTGATAGCCTTGCTAAAATATCTGGTCTATTCGACACAGATGAAACAAAATCTGAACAAGTTACGATTTGGTCAGGTTTTTCACCTGAACAGCTAGAGGAGGTCAAGAAACATGGCAAACCAGAACTTATCGCACATGCCGAAAGAAACAAAGAAGAAGAGTCTAAATGATCCATGTCCAATATGCAATAAAGAATTGTATTTAGATTCTAAATATACGCAAAGAATTGGTATTTTGGATGATTTTGATGAAATAGATGGGTGGATGTGCCCACATTGCAAATCTGAATTTGACAATGAGAATCATTTAACAAAATTTTTAGGAACAAATGGAACAAGAGGTGAAGCATAATGAGTGATAAACCAATATATGATAAGCCTAGGCCAAAAAGCTTAGGAAAGCCAAAAAAGTTATCATCATCACAGAAGTCTAAAGCAAAATCTATGGCTAAAAAAGGAGGAAGGCCGTATCCTAACATGGTTGACAACATACGTGCTGCCAAGATGGAAGATGGAGGATGTATACCAGTTATGGATGCTAGAAATAGAAGTCAAAAATATGAAGAAGGTGGTAAAGTGACCTCTGCATGGCAAAGAAAAGAAGGTAAAAATCCAGAAGGTGGCTTAAACGAAAAAGGTCGTAAATCTTATGAAAAAGAAAACCCTGGATCAGACTTAAAAGCACCACAACCTAAGGGTGGCAGTAGAAAAAAATCATTTTGTGCTCGTATGACTGGTATGAAAAAGAAGCTTACAAGCAAAAAAACTGCTAATGATCCTAATAGCAGAATTAATAAAGCATTAAAAAAATGGGAATGTTAAAATGATAGATTTAAAGAGTGTAGTTGAGAGAATATGTGAAAACGAGGGGTTCAAATCTAAACCATATCGTTGCACAGAGGGAGTATGGACTTTAGGTCACGGCATAACGTACCTTACAGAAGAAGAATCAAAAAAAATTGTTGCTGGGCGTACAGGCAACAAGCATTTGGTGTTAGGTGAAAAGCTTGATTGGTATGAAACCCTACCTCCAAGCGTTCAAGGAGTAGTTTTAGAAATGTGTTTTCAGCTAGGCACTACAGGAATGTTAAAATTTAAAAAAATGATAGCTAATATGAAGAAAAGAGATTGGGAAAGTGCTGCTGAAGAGATGAAAGATTCACTTTGGTATCGTCAAACTAAAAATCGTTGCGAAAGATTAGCTAAGATTGTCGCTGAAGCAGAAAAGTGACAGCAGAAAATATTTTTATACTCTTAGTCGCCATTTTTGTAGCATATGAAATAGATTTAGAAAAACCAAAACCTTATCCATTAGGAGATGGAGATACGTTAATGGTAAGAGTGTTAGGATATGATTTTTGCCCAAAGCATTGTGATGTAGATCACTTTCATACAGGACATTTTGAAAATTATAATTGTGAAGAGGATGTATGTACCCATATAACAATAAACCAAAAATAGAAAAATACTTTAACTTTGTTTGGAGATGTTTAATTGCTGTAGGTTTATTCTTCGTATTTAAAGAAATAAAGTATATAGCAGATATTATAACAGGATATGTAAGAATGTTGCTTCAAACAGGAACTTTTTAGTGGCTAATTTAAATTTAAATGGAAATGTTTCTAAAAACGAGGCTCTTTTATCACAAGCGTATAATGATTTAATTACATTTGGAAAACTATTCTCTCCTCAAGACTTCCTTGCCTCTGCGACCCCTGATTTTCACGTAGAGGTAGGGAAGCTACTCATTGATAAAAAAATACAGCAATTAGGTTTAGTGCTTCCTCGTGACCACGCTAAGTCTACGTTGGCAGCTACTGGCATACTCCATAGGTTTCTTTTTGCAGAAAAAGATAAGCCTGAGTTTATTGCATGGATTGGTGAAGCACAAGACCAAGCTATAGACAATCTTTCTTGGGTTATGAACCATATTGAGCTTAATCCAGCTATAGATTATTACTTTGGGGATCTACAAGGGAACAAATGGACAAAAGCTGAGTTTACTCTTACAAACGGCTGTAGAATGATTGCAAAAGGTGCGAATCAAAGGTTAAGAGGTAAAAAACAATTATCTACTCGTTTTACAGGTATGGTTTTAGACGATTTTGAATCAGAATTAAATACTAAAACTCCAGAGGCTAGGCAGCAAATTAAGAATTGGGTAACTGCTGCTGTGTTTCCAGCTATCGATTTTGACAAAAATGGTTTTTTATGGTGTAATGGCACTATAGTCCATTGGGATTCATTTTTAAATGGATTAGTTACTGGTGCTAGAGATGCAGAGAAAAGTGGAGAAGATTATTCTTGGGATATATTTACAAGAAAAGCAATTGAAGATGGAGAGCCTATTTGGCCTTCACGTTGGCCATTAAAAAAATTAGAAGAACGTAAACAATTTTATATAGATAGTGGTACACCTGCAAAATTTTATCAGGAGTACATGAATCAAGCAAAATCGCCAGAAGATCAGATTTTTGCAGAAGAAGATATTAATAACTCGCTATACAGAGGAAATATAAGGTTTGAAGAAGAATCAAACAATTGGTACATTAAGTTCGATGATGGACACACTGAGTACGTCAATATTTATATTGGGGTCGATCCTGCTTCAACTGTTGCTAGTAGGAATGATTATAGTGTTATCATGGTTTTGGGCGTTACAGCAGAGTATGACTACTACGTTATCGAATATTGGCGTGAAAGAGTCTTACCTATGGAATGTGCTGATAAAATCTTTGAAATACTTAAAAGGTTTGACCCAGTAAGAAGGGTAAACATAGAAACTGTAGCTTATCAGGAGATGCTTAGAGATTATGTCCAAAAACGAAGTAAAAGGGAAGGATTGTTTGTTCCAGGTGTGGAGCAAGGAATTAAGGGCTATACTCAAAAAAAGAAAGATAGGTTGTTCGAGGGATTGCAGCCTATGTTCAAAGCAGGAGCTGTTCATTTGAAAAAAATTCATCACGAGTTTATAGGCGAGTTGTTAGATTTTCCAAAAGGATCGCATGATGACACTATTGATGCTTTTTGGTTAGCTACCCAGTTTGCAAAAGGAAATCCTAAAGCTGGAAAAAAGAAGCTTAAAAAACAAGACGATGGCACATATATGAAAGCTAGAAAAGCTTATAATTGGATAACAGGAAAACGTACTTAGTTTTGCATAAAAGAATAAATAAATAATAAATTTACGCATATGATTCAACAAGATAAAAGAGCAGATGAGATAAAAGAACGCTTTAGAAGATGGTTTGATGCACGTAAAGATTGGGATGTGCAAGCTAGAGAAGATATAGATTTCTATTTAGGCAACCATTTTACAGACCAAGAGGCAAGTGACCTTGCCGAAAGAAATCAAATGGGTCTGCCCATTGATCGTCTGTATGCTGCTATTGAGCAGTTTAAAGCAATTATCACATCTAAGCCACCAAAATTTTCTGCCGTTGGCAGAGAGGACTCAGATAACAAGTTAGCAAATGTATGGAAAACCATATTAGAATATATTTGGGACAATTCTAGTGGTGATGAAGTTTTCAAACAAGTCATACATGATTTTTCTGTAGCAGGTTTAGGTTATTTCTATGGATACATAGATCCAGAAGATGATTATGGAAGAGGAGAAGTTAAATTTACATATGTTGATCCATTTCGTGTAGTTGTTGATCCTAACAGTCGCAACAAGTGGTTTGATGATGCTTCTGGTATGCAGTTATCTACAATCGTAACAAGAGATCAATTGCTTGACACATATCCTATGTTGTTAGAGGAAGATGAGAATGGTGATTCAATTATAGACAATATAGAGCCTTTTGGCATAACTGATGAGGATTATCCAGCTTCTCAAAACAGACAAGAAGGTGGTTCTTTCACTCCAGATCGTGTAAAAGATTATGACTATGGACAGACTTCTGACAAATATAGATTAATAGAGGATTTTAGAAAAACTAAAGTTTCTTTTTATAGAATTTTAGATAAAGCAAGTGGAGAAGAAAAAGTTTTAGATAAAAAAGGCCTTGACATGCTTTTAGAAAATAAAAACACAGAAGCAGCTTTTGATCAGGGCAAATTTGATATTGTTGAGGTACAGCAGACAAGAATTAAAGTTACATGTATAGTTGGACAAGTTGTATTGTATGAAAGAATATTAGATACAAATATATTCCCACTTGTACCTGTTCCAAACATTTGGACTAATACCCCATATCCTATGAGTGATGTTCGTAAGAATAAGGGATTTCAGAGGTTCTTAAATAAAGTTATGTCTTTGATCACTTCGCATGCACAGGCATCGTCAGGATTAAAATTGTTAATACCTCAAGGCTCTGTACAAGATATAGAGGAGCTTGAACGAGATTGGGCGAATCCCAATGCAACGATTGAATATGACGCTTCATTTGGTGAACCTCACTTTCCCTCTCCACAGCCATTAGCTGGTTCTATACTACAATTACCACAAATGGTGGAACATTACATCGACTTAAACATTGGAATATTTGAGATGCAGCAAGGAAATGCAGAAGCATCTCCAAAAACATCGTCTGGTACAATGATGATGGAAGACTTTGGTCAAAGACGCTCAAAGTCTAAATTAAGAGATGTTGAGGCTAGTTTAAAAAGATTAGGAGTGCTAATGTATCATCTTGCAAAATCACATTATGATTTTAAAAAGACTTTTAGAATAGTTCAGCCTAACAATGATATAAGTGAATATACTGTTAATAAACGTATGTATGATGACAAAACTAAAGAATTGCAAACTATAGAAAATAATTTAAGTGTTGGTACTTTTGACATTAGGGTTATTGGCAATTCTACTATGCCATCAAACAAGTGGGGTGAGTGGAGCGTATATATGGAGGCATATCAAGCAGGTCTTATTGATAGGGTAGAAGCATTGAAGAAAACAGAAATATTTGATAAAGAAGGTGTTATGCAAAGAACTGATCAAGTAAATCAACTACAGTCTCAGTTACAGCAAGCACAAGAACAAATTAAAAAACTTGGTGGCGATTTACAAACAGCAGAAAGGCAAATTGTTAATTCACGTCAACAAGTTGAGGTTGCAAAATTTCAAGGGAAGCTTAAAGAGCAAGAATATGATTCTAAGACTCGAAATAGAGTTTCTATTGACAAATTATCAAACTCGGTCAAACTCCATGAGGAGAAATTACGTTTAGAGGCTATTGCTGAAAAGAAACGTGATAAATCTCGTTCTCAGGAGAAATCGAAAAATAAGGAGTAAGTCATGGCAAATGATCAAGACGTAATCGCTTCTGTTGTAGAGAGTCATGAAGATGGCCAACTCGATGCAGAAGTAGGGCAAGATGAAGGAACAAACAGCGAAGAGAGTTCTACAGTAGATTGGGAAGCACAAGCTAAATATCACCAATCTGAAAAGGATAAACTTTACGCTGAGAATAAGGAAATTAAAGCAAAGGTTCAAGAGTTTTTGGATTCACGTAAAAATGAACAACCAAGCACTTCACAAGAAACTGTTTTAAAACCTGATGAATTTGATCCTTGGGAAGCCTACAATGACCCATCATCAAAATCCTATAGATTTAGGATGCAAGAGATGCAGAAAACTATAAATGGTGCAGTTGAACAAGCTGTAGGTGGAATACAAGCAGAACAAGGAAGGACAAAGTTGCAAGCTGATTTAGCTCAAAGAGGGTTTAATCAACAGCAAATGGATTCATTTTTTGAGTTTGCTGATAAACATCCATCAGAATATGGCTTAGACAATGTTATCAAAATGTGGGAATCTGTAACTCAATCACCAAAAGCTATAAAAGAGAATCCTTTAGATAAAGTTAGACAAACTCAATCTTCTCCACAGGCAGCAGGCGTATTACAAGGCCAACAGCCAGAAAGAAAAGATGAATTTGATGAAATTTGGGAAGGGATTAAAGCTTCTGGTGACAACATGAAGTTTTAGTAAATAACAATAAAATGGAGAAAGAACAATGGCAATAACAGCAGGACAACTTAAATCGTCCAACATAACAGCTGCGGCTACTAGTGCTGATGTCGGTCAAGCCCCTGATCAAAGACGGCTTTACGACTTTAGTGATAGAGTGGCAGAACTATCGCCAGAAGAGTCACCATTTTTTGTATATCTAAATAAAATGTCAAAAAGACCTACTGATGATTCTCTATTTCGTTTTTTAGAGAATAGATCAAAGATTGATTGGACTACTCGTACATTTGAGTTAGCAGCTAATGTAAATGGTGGTTCTGCTGTAACAGCAGGATCTCAGTATTCATTTTCTGTTGATACAAGTGAGTCAGGTAGTGCAACCGATGTTAATTGGTTACAAAAAGGTATGGTTTTTGCAGTTCAAACACTTGATTCAACTGCTGGGACATCGTATGCTACAGTTCGTATTGATTCGGCTGTAACAGACACTGGTTCAGCTAATACATTTACTGGTAGAGTTATTTCATTGCCAAGTTCTGATTTCAGTACTGGTTATAATGTTTTATCAGACAATGATAAGTGTCAAGTTATCGGTACTTCATTTGAAGAAGGGTCAGGTTCTCCTGATGTATGGGCAAAAAGTCTTGATGATGACTTTGGTTATACACAAATCTTTAAAACAGCAGCCGAAATGACAAATACTGCTTATGCGACAAAATATAGAGGATATGCAAATGAATGGCAACGAATCTGGAATCTTAAACTAAGAGAACATAAAGTTGACATAGAGCGTGCAATGCTTTTTGGTCAACGTAATCGTGTCGATGGCATTCAGTACACTGAAGGTATCGTAGGTCACGTTGTAGCAAATAGTGCACCAACATCAGGTGATGCTAATTTATCATATTCACCTGGCGTAGCATATAATCGTACTTTAGCATCAAGTGAATTTACTTATGACAGGTTATTAACTGACTTTGAAGTCCTTTATGATCCTGCTCGTGGTGGTTCATCAGCAAAACTTGCTTTAGCAGGCCTTCCAGTTATGAGTTTGTTTAACAAATTTGGTGCTGGTGGACTACTAAAAGACAATTTCGATCTTAATAATATGCAAAAGCTCGAAATGAGTGGCTATGTAAATGGTTCTTATGGTCACAAGATACTTTCTGTGAATACTATTCATGGTGATTTAAATCTTGTAAAAGAGCCTTTATTTAGGCAGTTCTCAAGTGCGTACATGATGATAGTTGACATGCAGCAAGTGGCTTATCGTCCACTTTCTGGAAATGGAATAAATCGTGACACACACATTATAACTAATGTTCAGCAAGCAGATGAAGATTTACGTAAAGACATGATCGTAACTGAAGCAGGTCTTGAAATAACTCTTCCTGAATCACATTGTTTGTATAACTTTGAAGCTATAACATAAGGAGATAATGAATAATGAGAAGTGACGTTATAAATAAAAGTAGTGGAAGCTATGGTGAAAATAATAAAAAGATCATTACGTGGGCAAGTGGAGATTTGTCTTTAGCTGCTGCTGATTCAGGATCATTTGTAGAAATGGATACTGAACTAGGAGCTAATGCTACAGCAACTCTTCCAACTGCTTCAACTAGTCTTGGAGTTAATTTTAAATTCTTTTATAGTGCTGCACATGATGCAAATTATGCTAGAATTATAAAAACTCAAGCAACAGGGCAATTCTTTGAAGGATGCGTATTGCATCACGATTCTAGTGCTGCCAATGTAACAAATGACATACAAGCCGATGGAGATAGCAATTTCATTTTAACAATAAATGATGATGTTGAACCAGGTTCTTTTGTTGAAGTTGTTTGTAATGGAAAGTACTGGTTGGTTTCTGGCGTAATAACTGCTACTGCAGCTCCAGCTTTCAGTGACTCATAAACCTAAATAAATAAAGGTTAACAGTATTGCTTACTGTGGGGCAGGTCGTATAAAGGGCTTGCCCCAAACAAGCTAATAAGAATTATGATTATTAAAGCAATTATATTAACAACTCTTTTAGCAAACGAACCTACTATCGTTGCAATGCCTCCTGAAAAACCAAAATTAGAAAGAAGGCGTAGAGGTAAACAGAACAAAGGTAGGAAGCGTGGAGGTAATGGTTTAAGATAATGGCTAGAGATTATGATGATGAATATAATAAGTTTCAAAAAGACAAAACTGCATATCGTGCTAAGCTTAATAAATATAATAGAGACAAAGGTACATATGGAAATGGTGATGGATTAGATGCATCACATAAAGATGGTAAGATTGTAGGTTTTAAAGATTCTAGCAAAAACAAAGGTAAAAAGGAAAAAAGTAGATTGAAAGGATCAGAAAGAAAAAAATATGAAGATGGTGGTTATAATAAATATCCAGAAGGTGGTAATCTTTATGGAAAGTCTCATGATGATGGTGGTATTAAAATTGAGGCAGAAGGTGGTGAATTTATAATAAAAAAAGATTCTGTAAATCAAGCTACAATAGATACATTAGAATATATTAACAAGCATGGAGATGTGCCAATGTCTGATGCTAGAAACAGGAGAAAAAAGTAATGGCATTTAAAAAAGCAAGAAAAAAATTAGAAGAAGCAATAAAAAAAGCACGTCTTAAAAAAGCTTATAAAAAAGAAGGAATGGATAAAAAAGCTGCTAAAGCTAAAAAAGGCTCAAGTGGAGAAGAGCGTTTGGCTGAAGCAAGGTATAGTGATGGTGGTAAAGTAGAAAGCAATGACATGTTTTCTTTTCCAACAAAGGATGCAAGAAACAGATGATGAAAAAAAAGAAATATTATGGTGGTGGAATGACTTCTAAGATGTATGAATATGGTGGAAGTGTTGATCCATTTTCTAGTAAAAATCCTGAAGGTGTTCCAATAACAAATGCACAGGAACGTACACAAAAAATGGCTATGGGTGGCATGATTGATGATAGTGAGAAAAAAACATTAAAGAAGCATAGTAGTCATCATAGTAAAAAACATATGGATGAAATGAAAAAAGATATGGATAAAGGAAGTTCTTTTACTAAAGCCCATAAAAAAGCATTAAAAAAAGTAGGTAAGTAGTATGTCTATAGTATATTTTTGTCATAAATGCAATAATAAGGTAGAGTGTGCAACAAAAGCAGAGATGATATGTGCATGTGGAAACCATGCAAAAGATCATGAAGATACACGTAACCATGTTAATATGCGAAATACTTGGTCTAAAACAACTAAAGTTGAGTTTAATACTACCACAATAGATGAGTCAATTAAAAGGATGAATAAATAATGGCTGAAACTACTTTAGCATTACAAATACAGAATTTAGTTGGTGGAGCTACCCTTGATCAAGATTTTTGTGATGATATGGCTACTGAGGCATGCAAAGATATTATAAATCAATTGCCAGAGGAATTAAAAGAAAAGTGTGCTACAAGAAGTACATTAAATAATTCTGCAACTACTCTTGATTTAGACGGCAAAGGCGATATTTTACATATTGTGCGTTTATCTGCCGATTCTGGTGGTTATCAAATACCTTGTAGAAAAATACCTTCAATGTATGGAGATCTTTCAAATGATCCAAATGATTTAAATTATTATGCAACTGCAAGCGATCCAGTTTATTGGACTGCTGCAAATTCATCAGGAAATCCTACATTGTTTGTAAAGCCTTTACCAACAGCAAATCAGCCAGCATATGTTCATCATGTTACATATCCTACAGTAAATGTAGATGCTAGTTCAACTGTAGAAATAGCAAATTTTCCTGACGAAGCAACTCACCTTGTGGTTTTATATGCTGCTTCAAGGCAATTATTAAAATTTCAAGCAATAATGACTGCTAGTTGGAATAGTGATATTACTACGGCTCTTGGTGCTATTACAACAGAGCTAAATAAAGCTGATGATATAATAAATACAGCACATGGAAAAGTTGGAAATTATTATACAGATATAGCTGAGCTTGAAAATGCAGATCTATGGGATGATACTAATAAAAGATTTGATGAGGTAAAGTTATCACTAGAAAATGCTATGAGCCTAATAGGTTTTACTACTACTGGTGATAAGTATAATGCTAATTATGATTTAGAAGCTAACATGGCTGATATTGACGCTGAACTTGCAAGTGCTACAACTCAGATAGCTGCTGAAGACACTGAGCTTGGTAGTGCATACATTCAGTCTGGAAGTGCAAGAATGCAACAAGCACAAACACAAATGAATGCTGTATCAACTCATCTTAGCACAGCTCAAACAGCAATGAGTGAAATAAATGGTTTAATTCAAAAACATAGTTTACCTCTTGCAGGAGTTCCACAGTATATGTCAACAGCTTCAGGATATATTTCTCAAGCAAGTGGGTATGTAGCTGAGGCAGGTGCAAGGCTACAGCAAGATGTAACTAAATACCAATGGTATGGAGATCAATATACAAAATTATTTTCAGAATATACTCGTGGACTTGGAGTGTTGAAAGGAGCTTAAATGACAGTTAAAACTGTATTTTCACAATTAGAAAAATTATTTGGAAGAAATTCTGAAGCATATCTTATACAATTGTTAAATGATGGTTTAATGGATATAGCTAATAAAAAAGGTGGATACACTGTATCTGCTACTACAGATTTAGAAAAAAATAAAAGATGGTATGATCTTCCAGAAAAAGTATTAAGCATAGAAAGAGTAGAAATACTTGATACTAATAATAGATATATATTAGTTCCTAAGCTTACTGACCCACATAAAATACTTAGAGCAGATACTGATATATCTGATGATACGCTTAAATAGGAGATAGTATGGCAAACAGAACATATCCAAACGATTATTTTGCATGGTATAATGATGATCAAAGACTGGCTATTTTATGTCAAGATACTACATCTACATCAAGCGAAAGAACCTCAGAAAAATATGATACATTCCAAGATAGTGGAAATTTAAGTGGCACTATAACTGATGCTGATTGTGCGAGTGGAAGTACAATAACTTTTACAAGTGCTTCTCATGGTCTTGCTACAGGAGACAGAGTTAGTATATCAGGAACAACTAGCTTTAATGACAGTGCATTAGCAAGTCAAAGTGTAACTGTTGTAGACTCAGACACCTTTACAATGTCAAAGTCTTCATCAGGATCAACAACAAATGAAACAGGTACTTTTACTTCATTATTTATTGATAATGGTTTAAGAATGACTTTTAAGTCAAAGTATGAAACTGTTACGGCAACTAGTGAAAATTTAGACACTGATATTGGATTAGACACAAGTCTTCATCCTCAAATAGTTTGTTACATGAAAGCAAGGTTATATGAAGATCAAGGAAATTTTGAACAAGCAAATTATTTTAAAAATATGTACGAAAGCCAAATGATGAAACAAAAGTCAAGGAAGTCTGGAGTTCGTGGTTTAGCTGTACCAACTTTATAAAGGATATATATGTCTTCTACTTCAACGACATGGACAACAGATACAAATACTAAGTCAGGAACTGTACAGGTATATGAAACTAATATATCTGTTTTAAAGATAAATAGTTTAGAAAGTGGTGATGCTGTATTAGAATTATTTGCAGATCAAGGAGATGACAACGCAGATAAGTGGAGAATGTGGGCTAGTGCAAGTGACAATGATTTACATTTTTCAAATTATACAAGTGGAGCATGGGTAGATAAATTAGTAATAGCAGATAGTGGTACTATAACCATAGGTGGAGATTTAGATGTAGATGGAACTACTAATTTAGATAATACAGATATAGATGGTACTCTAGTTGTAGATGGTACAAATATATCCTTAGATTCAACAACAACTTTAAATATAGATAATTCTAATACTTCCAATGGTATAACAATTGGTACTGCAACAAGTAGTGTTCCAATATCTATTGGGCATACAACATCAGTTGTTACTATTAATGATGAATTAGATGTAACTGGAACTGTAGATATTAATGATACTACAGACGCTTCAAGTAAAACTACAGGGGCTTTAAAAGTAGATGGTGGGGTTGGAATTGCTTTAAAGCTTTATGTTGGAACAGATTTAGATGTAGATGGTACTACTAATTTAGATGTAGTAGACATTGATGGTGCTGTTCAACTTGATAATACGCTTACTGTAGGTGTTGATGGTACTGGTTATGATGTTAAGTTTTTTGGTGATACAGCTACAAATGGATATATGCTATGGGATCAAAGTACTGATGACTTAATTCTTGGAAGTGCTTCTAGGCTTGGTATTGGAACTGTTAGTCCAGAAGTTTCTTTAGAAATATCAGGAGTTGGCGATAATACTACGTATGTTGCACTTCAATTAACCAATACAGATTATGAAGCAGGCCAGACTGGTCAAGAGGTTGCACTTAATTTTAAATTAAGTCAGGATGGAACTATGAGAGATGCAGCAAGAATTTTTGCAGGTAAAAAAGATACTTGGGCTGGCAATGGAACCACTCATTCATATTTAGCATTTCAAACCACTAAAACTAATAGCAGGACTACAAAAATGGTTTTAGATGATGATGGTTATCTTGGTATTGGAACTTCTTCACCACTTACTGAATTGCATGTTGAAGGAGCTTCAGGAGCAGGGGTAATAACAATATCTAATCTTGATACTGATATCCAAGCTGGAAATCCTTTTGGAGCTATACAATTTTTATCAAACGATGGTGCTGGTAGCCCTCCTACAAACGATGTTGTAGCTAAAATTCAAGCTATAGCTGGAGATGCACACACTGCTGGAATATTTGCAAGTGAACTTGCTTTTTCAACTACTAACCAAAATACTTTAGAAGAAAGAGTGCGTATTGATAGAGTTGGAAATGTTGGTATTGGACAAAGTGATCCAAGCTATAGGTTTGAAGTTCAAGGAAATGTAGCTTCTAATTATGTAAGTCGAATTTTTAATGATGGCAACAATTTAAATAGATATGGTCTTCTTATATTAGCAGGAAAAGATGCACCAGACACAGATGGTGATTGTAGATGGATAGCTTTTGGAGAAGGTGATGGTGGAACTACTCATGCATATATACAATATAAGCATTCAGGAACAACAGCTGAATTAGTTGCTGCTTCAGATCAAAGATTAAAAGAAAATATACAAAATACGTCTATTAATGGATTAGATGCTATAAATTCTTTATCTTTTAAAGAGTATAATTGGATTGAAAATTCTAACAGAGGTCAATCTAAAATTCCTATTGGCCTAATTGCACAAGAGGTAATTGAACAAGGTGATAAATGTAATATTGTAACAAAATTTGAAGACGAATATACATTAAAAGATGGTTCAAAAATAAATGATGTGCAAGGTATTGGTTACCATGGAATATTATTATATTTAGCAAAGGCAGTACAAGAATTATCAGCTAAGGTAACAGCCTTAGAAAACAACTAACAAGGAGAGACAATGAGTAAAACAAAAGAAAATAATGTAAAAGAAGCA
>MDTB01228825.1_pt1 | contig 14066 bp, 11 predicted proteins | sample 811161 | NCBI WGS metagenome assembly MDTB01 (sample SAMN05326650, study PRJNA326480) | marine metagenome | isolation source: seawater | place: Mediterranean Sea | collected 2009
ATCTATTTTAGATATATCTATTACAACATTCATTTTATGTTTACAATCGCCTTCTGTATGACTTAATACTACCTCAACTTGTTCACCTACAGATTTGCCTCTAAGCTGAAGAAAAAGATATTCTATATCGAATGTTGCATAATTTTTCACTGGAGTTTTTGTGTCTACTACACAAGATTCTAACATTCTTTCTAAAGTTCTTCCTATTTCAGTTTCATCTTCACCTTGCATAGACATGAGAAGTAATTTTTCTTCTTTAACTAAAAATGGCCTAAATCGAACTTCCTCTTTGGTTGATGGTAGTATTGTTGTAAATTCTGGTGTTTCAAGCTTAGGTAATGCCATAATATATTTCCTCTATTATCTATTTCTTAAAAATCCTGTCACTGATGCTATTTGACTTATAACTGCTACTGGATTATTTTCTTTTCCTTTATTAGAAAATATTCCTTTATCTATAGCTTCCTTTCTCAAAGCATCTTTACTTAATACTGGTATTGATTTTTCTGTAAAAAGTGTAGAATCTCCAAATTCATCACTTATTACTTCAGCGTTATGTATTAAAGTATCTTCACTAAAAGAAACATCATCATATTTTTTTCGTTTTTTCTTTGATTTTGCTTTTATTTTAGCTTCGTCTGGTGGGGTAAATTCATCAGTTTTTACTATTTTAGTTTCTTTTAATTTCGCTTCCATAGTATAATATCTGTATGCGAATGTTACTTGCAATGTTGCATATGCATTAGATGACCAATCTAATGCAATTTCGCCTAACCCAACAGGATATGCATCTAGCAATTTAAATGATGTTAATACTTTACCGTTGTTGATATCTCTAGTATTTACGATTACAGTACCTTCATACTTTTCTCTATATTTTACTTTTTTAAATTCATCATTAGGGTTTTCAAATGATGTGTCCACAATACTATTCATCCATTTTTCAAAATATAATCTTTCTTTTTGATCTTCACTTAATATGACTCCAATTGTATAATCTCCATACGAAGAACCGTATGGAATTTTTCTAACAGGCCCTAAATTATTTTCACGGTAGTTAGTCGATAAAAAAGTTCTGCCGGGAATTGACCCATTAGATGTTCTCATTGTGATAGATTCTTTATCACCATCAATAGAAGAAGGAGATGTTATTTGAATATCAAAAAGATTTGTGTAAACTAGTCCACTTTTTGTTATCGAACTTGTCATTTCTGTTATGTTTATCATACCGCCCTTCTACTGTCTCTGAATACTCTAGCTCTAGATGCCTTAATAAATCTTTCGGTTGGTAGGAATAAAGCAATGTCCCATTCAACTGCATCTATCTGTATAAAATTTGATTTAACATGATTATTTAAATAATGTTTAAAACATGGTTTGAAGTATCTATATTTAGACGCATTTTTTAATATACCGTAAGAAATTATAATTCTAGTCGAATCGTCATATTTCTTATTATTAGCTGCATCATATAATGCGTCCATTAAGTTTGCTCTGAGTGATGGTGGTAGATAATGTAAATTTATTCCATAAAAACCATTTTCTGCCGGGCCTACGAAAAATATTAATGGGAATGTATCGTAATAAGGTAACTTATCCTTTGTTTTAGGGTCATAAAAGAAATGAACCATCCTGCCTGGCCCTAGTCTTGCTTTTTTTCTTTCAGCAGATGACATTATAGATCTTGGATACGCTTGAGAAGAACGTGTTTGCCTGGCTTTTTTTCTAAACCAATCTCTCGCATCTTGTGTTCTAGCTGGAATTTTGCCTTGACGAATACCTCTATTGAGAATATCGTTAAATATAATACTACCCGCCATTAGGTCTTAAATCCTTCTCTGTTAATATTTGAAATTTCCATCTTCTATCTGCACAATATTCTTTTGCAGCTTTCCATTTACTACTATTTATTCCAAATGTTTGCACTTCATATAAATAGGATTTAGTAATAGATTTTCTTACCATAGGTTCTACAGTTTGTTTGTATGGCTTCACCTCAATGAGTATAGTTTCTTTTGGTGTTTTGATAAGAAAGTCTGGAAAGTAACGATGCATTTTACCGTCTATAGGAGAACGATAAGGAATGATAACTTCCTCAGATGACCACTCAAGTATTTGTGAGTTCTCGTCAAAATATACCATACAATGTCTTTCCCAAAGACTACGAAATATTATTTTGGTGGAATCACCTTTATATTTTTTAGGATTTTTGGGAACAAAACGTCCCTTGTAAGTAAAGGATTTTTTTCTCATGGCTTCACATATATCTTTTCCAGAAAATATTGAGGATGATAACTATATATTATATAGTGTGATAAAACATACGAAAAATTCTCGAGCTGCTCCTGAGAAATTTACAACTGAATACTCTATCTCATTACCTATGCCTTCAAATTTAAAAACAAATACTAAAGCAAATTATAAAAATGAAAATTTAGGTGCGTTTGGTGCAATGGTAACAGGAGATAGAGGTGCAACCGAAGCTGTTGATGGTGGTACTGATATGGCTAATGTTATGAGTAATAATTTATCTAGCAGATTTGCAAATAAAGTACAAATGGAAAATTTAATTGGTGCAGCTATTCCTGTAGCAGCTGCAACTGTACTTGGTTTAAGTAGTGGTGTTCTTGCTGGTGCTCTCGCATTAGGTGGTGGAACTGGTGGTGTTGTTTCTGGAATTTTTAAAGCTGGTGGAGTCGCAATTAATCCTCATGTTGCAGTTTTATTTGATGGCGCCGACTTTAGAAGTCATAATTTTGGATATAGGTTTCTCGCAAAAAATAAAAAAGAATCTGATAATATAAGAGAAATAATTAGAAGATTTGAGTATTATATGTCTCCAGCAGTGTCTCATGGTGGTTTGGCTTATGTATATCCAGAAGAGTTCATTATAGAATTTCCTAAAAATAAAGAACATTTATATAAAATTGGTAAATGTGTACTTAATGGTTTAGATGTAAACTATAATGGCGAAAATACACCATTGTTTTTTGAAGAATCAAACGCTCCAGTTATCATAGATATTTCTTTGAGTTTCCAAGAAACACATATCAGAACAAAAAGGGATATTGATAGTAATTTGCGTGAGAGTAGTGAATTGAGTGCTGAAGAAAAATTTTTAGAAAGACGTAATAGATTCATTGGCAATATTGAGTAAATAAATGAGTAATTTTTTTTCATATTTCCCAACAACAGAACACGATTTAACGAGTGGTGGTAATACTATAACACTAACCGACTTGTTAAAAAGATTTAAATTTAGGTCAAAAGTTCTTGCAAGAACTGAGGCATTTAGAGATTATGCAATAGTAAATAATGATAGACCAGATATTGTTTCTTATAAGCTTTATGGCAATTCTAATTATGCCTGGGTTGTTCTATTAGTTAATGATATTATTGATCCTATGTTCCAATGGCCATTAAGTGAAATGGATTTTAGATCATTTATTGTAAAAAAATATGGGACTGTAACAGCAGCTAAAAGTACTATACATGAATATAGACAAATTCATAGAGATAAAACAGTTTTTTTCGATGGAACTATTGACAAAGGGGAATATTTTGTGGTAGACTTGGCCACATATAATGGACTTTCTACATCAGTAAGAAAATCTATTACAAAATATGATTATGAAGATGAATTAAATGAAGAGAGAAGACAGATTAGAATATTAGAGGAAAGATATTTAATACAGTTATTGGATGAGGCTAAACTATTATTAAAAGTTGAAAGGTAATGGATAGTTACAATTACGCTGGTCATACTGACATTAAAACTTTGACATATATTGCTGGTGATGGTTCTGTAATAGATATAAAAAACTTAGTTGTTGGTTTAGATATTTTTTCCTCTATATCATATCCTTATTTAAAAATGAATGTTACATTAAGTGATTCTATAGGATTAATACATAACACTGGGTTTACTGGCCGAGAAGTATTAATAATATCATATAGAATTAACGATCCGGAGTTGACCTCATTTGGATATACCCAATTGGCTTTTCACTTATATAATATATCAGATAGGTCAAGAAATGCACAAAAAAATGAAAACTATACTTTCTATGGAATTAGTATGGAGTATATGTTTAATTTTACAGAAATTGTAAATAGAACATACACGGGCAAAGCTAGTGAAATGATTGAAAAAATAATAAACCAATACATGATTCCGGATGAAATGAGTAGAAGATATCAAATAATTGCAGAAGGTACAAAAGTATTGGTAAAAAAATCAATAGATATTGATGAAACAAAAGGAGATTTGAAATTAATAATTCCACCAATGGGTGTGAATAAATGTATTAATTTTATCAATGAATATGCAAACAATGATGATAACATACCTCTGTTTATGTATTATGAAGACCATGAAGGTTTTAAATATAAAGATATGATAAAATTAATTAATGAAGATCCTTATAAATTCAAATATACATATTTACCATCAGATCATCAAAGTATGAGAGATGATGATCCTAATGTTATAGGTCATAGTTTTAAAATTAATAATTACAAGATGGAAAAAGATACAAATTCTATATCTGATATTAGAAAAGGATTGTATAAAGCAAACACCATTGCATTAGATGTAGTGAGAAAGAATTTTAAAGAAACTGTGTTTGAGTACAAACAAAATACTTTTAATAGAATAAATGATAATCGTTTTATTCAAGCTCCATCTGAAATATCTGGAGAATGTCACCGGAGTTTAATCATGGATAAAAGTAGTCATGATAGTGATTCTCTTTTTACTGGCGGCTTCCTTGGTTTTTTTACTGAAAATCCTAAAGTTCATAAAAAAGTAGAATACCATAATAGATCAAAATCATTTAAAACACAAATACAAAATAAAATACTTAATGTTGTTGTTCCCGGTAATGATGAATTGAATGTGGGTATGTTAGTAAATTTTTCTTTTCCTCAAGCATCAACCACTATGGAATCGGAAACGGTTGAAGATAAATATATGAGCGGCAAATATCTTATAACTAAAATAAGAAATAACTTAAATTTAAATAAACAAATAATGTATACTTCCTTAGAGTGTATAAAGGATACGGAGATACTATAATGTTTTCATTTCAAGAATATCAACAAGTACTTGATGAGGTACTAATTACCGTGGGTGGTAAGGCTTATCCACCATTTGGTCATGTCGTTATTATGGCTGGTGGTGCTGGTTCTGGTAAAGGATTTGTTAAGGACAAACTTCTTGGAGTTGAGGGAATGGTCTTTGATGTTGACGCAATGAAAACTCTTGCAATGAAATCACCAAAGATTAATCAGAAAGTTAAAGATGAATTTGGTGTAGAACTTTCACAATTGGATCTAAAAAAATCTGATGATGTTTTCAAGTTACATACTATTATAGGTGATGAAATAAAACTTGATGATAAAAAGCTCAAGACATTTTATTCAAGCGTATTGACTGCACCACCAGATAGAAAACCTAATATTATTTTTGATGTGACACTCAAGAGCCTACAGAAGCTAGATAAATTATCAAGGTCTGTTAAAACAGTAGGGTATGAGAATAAAAATATTCATATTGTCTGGGTGGTGAATGATATTGAAGTTGCATTGAAACAAAATCAAGAAAGATCAAGAAGAGTTCCTGCTGAGATATTGATACAGACACACGAAGGAGTATCAGATACAATGAAACGTATTATTGGTCTTGGTAAAAAACTTACAAACTATATGGATGGTGATATCATCTTTGCATTTAATAAAATAAAGGTAGATAGTGAACTTAAAAAGTCTGGTGCAACTGGAAAAGAAGTTATCAGAGGTAAAGGCAAAAAGGGTGGTGATTATGTTGAAGTTGCAAATTACCAAAGAATTAAAACTGCTGGTAAATCTATTATGTCACTTGATGCCGTCCGAAGAGGATTTGGTGCGAAAATAGCTTCCTATGTGCCTAAGAATGTAGAATGGGTATAAATGTTCAGTTTTACCGGATTAAAACAATTTGTATGGTTTATAGGTGTAATAGAGGATAGAAATGATCCACAGGGATTGGGTAGAGTTAAAGTAAGATGTTACGGATATCATACAAAAGATAAAATTCAAATTAAAACTGAAGATTTACCTTGGGCTGTTGTCATGTTACCCACTACCTCACCTTCAGTAAGTGGTATAGGTCATAATCCTTTTTTGGTAGAAGGGTCTTGGGTTGTTGGATTTTTTATGGATGGTGAATCTGCACAAGAGCCTTGTGTTATGGGAAGTATACCGGGAGCTCCTAAAAGTAAACCAGATAAAAATGAGGGATTCAGTGATCCTAATGGTAAATATCCAACCTTGGTTGGTGAATCGGATATAAATCGTAGAGTAAGAAATTCTTCTGTAACAAAAACTAATATTGAATCTCAAATATCTGTACCAAATGATCCTTATAATAGTAAGTATTCAAACAATCATATTTACCAAACTGAAAGTGGCCACTATAAAGAATATGACGATACTCCAAACGCAGAAAGAATAAAAGAGTTTCATAAATCAGGTACATTTTACGAAATACATCCTAGTGGTGATTCTGTTGTGAATATCATAGGGAAGGGATATAGAGTTGTCGCAAGTAATGATTCCATCCATATAAAGGGTGATGCTAATTTAGTTGTGGATGGTAATTATAATATAACTTGCAAAAATAAAACTGAAAAAATAACAGGAACACATAAAGTTACTGCAAATAATGCTAACTTAGCATATACTTCTGGTGAAATAACAGTCAATGGTATTACACAAACTCAACATACTCATACTGATACAGCTGGATTGGGTCAAGGAACAACTTCTACTCCAACTGGGTAATCTGTTATAAATAGTTCTCATAACAGAGGGCATTCATTTGACTATTCAAACAAAAATAATACATAGTGATTTTGACCAACAGTTTATAGTTCATCCTATAAGTAAAAATTTAATATTAAAAATTAATAGGAATGCTGTAAAACAATCAGTAAAATCTTTAATACTTACAGATTATTTTGAAAGGCCTTTTAATCCAGATTTGGGATGTAATATAAGAGCGTATCTTTTTGAGCCTCTCGTACCTATAACTCAACATTTGATGGAAAATGCAATATCTGAGTGTATAACAAATTATGAACCAAGAGCAGTATTAAATAGAGTTCTTGTTGAAGATGCACCAGAGAAAAATGGAGTATCAATAACAGTCATATTTTCTATAAAGAATGATCCAGAACCAATAACATTAGATTTAATATTAGAAAGGGTAAGATAATGGCATCGTCTGCAAACACTTATTTACAAGTTACCGAATTAGATTTTGAGGAAATAAAAAGTAATCTTAAAAACTTTTTGAGCACACAAACACAATTTAAAGACTATGATTATGATGGTGCATCTATGAATGTATTACTTGATCTTCTTTCATATAATACACATTATAACGCATTTTATATTAATATGTTAGCTAATGAAATGTTTCTAGATACATCACAACAAAGGGATTCTGTAGTTTCTCATGCGAAAAAAATTGGATATACACCACTTTCTACACAGGGTGCTACGGCTAACGTACAAATAACATTTACTAATGTATTAGATCCAATAAATTTTAGTGTAACTAATGGCATACCAGATAAACCAGTACCAGAATTTACACTTCCAAAATATACTAAATTTTCAACTACTGTAGATGATGTACCATACACTTTCGTAACAACTGAACCCAATACTATTAAGAATGTTAGTTACGCATATACAAAACCAATATCAATAAAAGAAGGTGTTGTATTAACACATAGATTTACAGTAAATACAGCCAATCCGGATAGATATATTATACCAAATCAGAATGTTGATACAACGAGTATTACAGTACAAGTTCAAGAATCTTCCAGTGATACCACTAAAACATCATTTAATAAAGCGTCAAGTGTTTCTCAAGTTTTAAGTACTTCAAATGTGTATTTTTTGGAAGAAGCATACGACAATAAGTATGAGATTATATTCGGTGATGGTATTTTGGGCAAAGCTTTAAAACATGATAATATTATTGAAGTCACATACATTGTATCTCATGGAAATGAATCGGAAAATGCTTCAGTTTTTAATCACAATATAACTGCTTCTGAAATACCAACCACAGTTTTAAAATCGGGATGGTCAGCCACTGTTACTACAAATAATAATGCATTTGGTGGAAGAAACCAAGAGTCTATAGAATCAATCAAATTTAATGCACCTAGAAATTTCCAGACACAAAATAGAGCTATCATAAAAAATGATTATAGTAGAATAATATTATCAGAAAATTCAGATTTACAATCGGTTATAGCTTATGGTGGTGAAGAAGCTGAAAGTCCAATTTATGGAAAAGTATATATTGCGGTAAAACCTTTTAGTGAATCTTATACCACTTCATCAAGAAAATCTCAAATAAAAGAATCTATTTCTGATAGAACACCTCTCGCAGTAGACCCTATAATTATAGACCCTGTTTATACATATATTATACCACAAATAACAACTTACTATGATAAAACTAAATCTTTATCCAATGTTTCATCTTTACAACAAGAGGTTAGAGATGGAGTATATTTGTACTCTACAAATAATTTAGAAAGATTTGGTAGTAATTTAAGATATTCAAAGTTTATAAGAACATTAGATGATTCAACTTCTTCTGTGGTATTAAATAATGACGCAACAATTTTTGTTGAACAAAGATTTGTTCCAATAACAACTTCTGTACAAAAAATCACAGTAAATTTTAATAATGCAATAAGAACAGGCTCTGTGAACTCAACCTCATTTACTTATAAAACTTTTACTTGTTTTCTTGACGATGATTCTTTAGGTAATGTGAGAATTTATAGATTCGATTCATCTGCTGTAAAAACTATCATCGAAAGTAATACTGGAACTGTAGACTATACCACAGGAAAAATTATTTTGTCGAGTTTTTTTCCTACCGCTATAAGTGGGATAGAAATGGTCATTTCATCACAGCCTGTTAGTTTTGATGTAAGGCCTGTTAGGGAACAAATATTAATTATGAATCCAAATGACGCTACTATAAATTTAATTGGTGAAATTTAATGTCTTATCATAGTTCATCTGGAAGTTCTTCTTCTTCATCATCATCGAGTGGGACTAGTAGTTCTTCATCGTATTCACCATCTCCAAGTTTTTCTACATCAGGTAGCACTTATCTATACGATAGAGATATACAAAACGTAAATAAAAAATATTCATTAGGTAGTGAGTTTTATATCTATGGTACTGATACTAGTAAAAGTAGTTCTGCTGGTTATTATTATCCTCTTTTTATATCTGAAAGTGATGCTAAATCTTATGACTTAACTAATGGTGGTACAGGAGTATCTCATACTCATACATTTACAGAATATCCAGATAAAACTTTTTATATGCCCAATGTTTCTATGAATCATGCCGTAGCTGCGGTAACTACGGATATAAGAAAATATGCAGAAGATATACAAACAGAAAAGTTGAGTGCTTTAGTAGAAAGTCAATTTCCTAATTTTTATAAAGAAGAAGGGACTAATTTTATATCATTCATGCAAGCTTATTATGAATATATGGAATTGAATGGTAAAATGAATGATGCTATAAGAAATCTTTCAAATTATAATGATATTACCACAACTACTCAAGATTTTTTAGATTATTTTATCGGAACTTTTTTACCCGGCGTTCCTTTTGAAGTTTCGGCCAATAAAAAATTAATGGTTAAGTATGTAAAATATTTTAATGAAACTAGAGGAACATTAAATGCATACAAATTACTTTTTAGATCTTTGTATAATGAAAATATGGAAGTTGATTTTCCCGGTAAAAGAATTTTAAAAGTATCTGATGGTGATTGGATCACAACAAAATATTTAGTTTGTCCTTATAATGTAGAAGTTTATGATTTTATAGGCAGAACTATTATTGGCACTCAATCTAAATCCCAAGCTTTATGTGAAGATATAATAAGAAAAGTTGTTAAAGGTAGAGATTTATTACAAATTTTAGTTTCAAACGTAAAAGGTACATTTGAACATGGGGAGAAAATAAAACTTTCTACGGATACATTAACAACCGGAACTGTTAGTGTAATAGAATGTGGAATAAACAGTATAGAAATATTATCTGCTGGTGCAGAATATTTACCGGGTGATGTTTTAGAATTACAATCAGATATATCTGGTGATTTTGGTAAAGTAGTAGTAATGAACACTGTTGATAATGGTGGTGGTATAATTTTTCAATTAACAGATGGTGGCTCTGGTTATACTTCTACTAGTGTAGGAACTGTGGTTAAAGTTGAAGGTGGCGGAAATTTCACAACTAAAGCAAGTTTTCAGATTGATTCTAGTAATATAACAGATACTTTTGCTATAGCATTAAATACTGATTTATTTGGTACTCCCACAATATATGCCGGTAGTTCTTCAGACGAAAATAAAAAAAGATCAGCTACAGTAGAAGTTGGACAAACATTAATGAATATTGGTAGTGCTTCAAACCAAATCATAAAAGACCCTTGGGCTGAATATACTAAATCTAAAACAACATTTCCATCGTCACCAAATACAAATGATACACATAAACCATCCGGTTCTAATATTACTTTCAAATATGACGGTAACAACTGGAACGCAGATACTATAAAAATGAATACTTTAGGTGATACTTTATTGTCAGCTTCAGATTTCGGATTTAAAGAAGATCAAGAAGAACTGACAGATATAGGCCAAAATTATCATGATAGTAGAAATGGTGTTTTGGTTATAAACTCTACTGCTGAATTAGTGGCAAACGATTCTTTTTATGTGACAGACGGAAGTGGTAATGTAACTGCAAATGGTGTAGTAAAAACAGTTTTAGATGGATACACATCCGGTGATCCATTATCAGTCTACAAAGTCGATACTTTTGGTACTTTTCAAGATGGGGATGCTATAAAAAAGACAACATCAACCGGAACACAAATTGGTGTAGTAGCGACTAACTCTGGTAAAAATAATAGTGTCAATTTTTATGCTAATAATGTTGGTGATATTTTTATGTCAGTAGGACATACAAATGGAACTAATCAAGCTGTAAATAAAAACCAAGTAATAAAGGGTAGAACTAGTGGGGCTGTAGGTAGAATAACTGAAATATTAAAAACTATTCCAAATGGTTATGAAAATACTAATGGAAGTTTTTCACCCAGAGTAGATATTAAAGTAGCTAGCGCACAACCTTCATCTTTTTATGGTGCTAATACAACTAATACTTATACTTCACAATTTACCAGAAATTCAATGCGTACATTTGGTGGACAACAAGAAAAATTAAGAGGTACAATATCTATAGATACTTCTTCTAATAATTTATCTAGTTTAACAGCTATAACATCTACTATAACATCAGGAACTAGGGTTTTTACAATATCTCCAGATACCACAGAACTTTCGGTGAATGATTTTATTAAACTAACAACTAGTTCTGGTATTGAAATAAAAAAAATAACTAGTATAAACACAGGTTCAAATGAGATACAAGTAGAATCGACATTTGTTGGATCACATTCTGGAAGTGATTTATCACTACAAAAAATAATAAACCCCAAACTATTATCTGGATTGGGTACATCATTTAAAGAAGATTTTTTATTTAACACTTCAAACAATAATTTCGGTGATATAAAAATAAGAATAATAGATTATAATCCTATTCAGCCAACTATTGGTCTACCTTCTAGTCCAACAAATGGGCAAAGACATACTGAAAATGGTTTGGTTTATATTTATGACACAACTGGTCAGTATGAAGGAAGTGGTAATGGTTATATTTTATACGATTTTGTAACTAAGACTGTAAATACTATAACGACAAATACGAGTATGGTAATTTCTACAGATCCATCTTCATATTTTACTGGGAAAAATTTTTATTTGTCCGGTTCTGGCCAAGAAGATATTGAAGTTTTAAGCACCAATACTTTGATAGGTAAAGTTGATTATGCTCAATCTAATACGGTAATAGAAAATGTATATACTAAATTATCTGATGCTTTTAATTTTGAAGCAAAAACATTTGGAACTATTGAAAGACTTAATAATATAGTAACTGGAACTGGTTATACCGCACCACCAAAGGTTAGTGTGAAGGATCTAAACATGGCCTCATTAGGTATTGGTGAAGCTTATGTAACTATAAGGTCTAAGTATAGTTACTACGGAAATACTTTAATAACACAACTGGATACTAATGACAAAATTGTAGGATTAACATCCAACGCTATTGGATCTATAAAAGGAGGTTCGCCCGGAACAACTACAATATCTAAAACTACAATAGTAGATAATGGTGTAACTTATTATCATACTACAGTAAGAGTTTGGCAACCATTTTTGCAAAGAAGTCCCGGTAATATAATGTGGAAACCAAAATACTTATTAAATCCATTATCTCCTACTGGAAGCGGTTCTTATAATAGAGTTTCCGATGAGACAGGATCAATAACTGTTTTAAATTTTGTGGAAGACATTACTTTTTCGGAAATAGGTGATATATTTAAACCTAATGAATTTTCTGGAACATTTAAATATTATGAATATAGTAATTTGGCAACGAGTGGTGTTGGTTGGATAATTGTAGATCCAAATTATGAACAATTAAAAGTAGAATCATATAATATTTCATCTACATATGGAGAGCCTGAAACTAGGATACCACAATATCAAGGAACTGGCTCTTCTACAGATGATTTATATATCTATTCTGTACAAGACGAAGGTATATTAGGAGATAATGCTATTGTAAAACCAAGTGTTGGTGCTTCTGGTTCTATTACGGAATTGAAAGTAATTGATTCTGGTTTTGCTTATAAAGATAATGAAATATTATTAGTTTCTGACACTTCAAATATAAGTAGGTCAACAACAGATTCTTCAAAAGCTACTTCAGCTCAAGTTAAGCTTAAACTTAGAGGTGTTGCTGAGGCAGAAGGATACTATTCTACTTCAAGGTCACATCTTTCATCAATGTTTGGATATATTCAAGATAGTGAAAGGTATCAAGAGTTTTCCTATGAAGTAAAATCATCTATAAATTTAGATAGATATCGTGATTTTGCGATGGAGTTGGCTCATCCTGCTGGTCAAAAGTTATATGGACTTTATAGTAATATAAGAAATGTTAATCTTGAAGGATCGCAAAGTGCTAAAAGGTTTTATACTGAATTGAAAACTGGTACAGTAACTTATCAAATTGATACTAATACTTTATCATGTAATTCATCTAGTAGAGTAAAATGGCATAGTACGTCTAGTCCCAGAGAATTTAATATTAATGACGAATTGATTATAGAAAAAACGCAACCAACATCAACCACCTCTGGCGAATATATAACAATTACAATAAATAGTGTGACAGACCTAGATAATGCAACTTCAGTAGAATTAAACACTACTGGTGGTACTATTACTGGTAGAGTATTTAAAAGAATAGAGAGAACATAATTTATGTCAGTATATCAAACATCTTCTAAAGATTTGTCAATTAATAGTGCTAAAGCGTTTTTCAAAGATATTACCAGAACAGATGGATTAGGTTCAGTTTTGTATATTTGCATAGGTAATAATGTCCCTTGGCCTGGTGGTGATACTAATGTAACAAATCCTAATAAAGATTACCAATATCTACAAAATGATGTTAAAAGAAATTTGATAGCTGGTAAAAAAATAACTTCATCTGATGTTAGTTTTGTTATACCTAGACATGATTGGACTTCTGGAACTGTTTATAGTCAATATAGAGATACAGATATAAATTTAAGTTCTAGAGCTTATTATGTAATAACAGATGAATTAAATGTTTATATATGTTTATACAATAATAAAGGTGGACAATCAACCGTAAAACCTACCAACTTTTCAACATCATCATTTGAAACTAATGATAAGTATATTTGGAAATATATGTATACAGTATCTTTGGGTGATGCTAATAAGTTTATGACAGCCGACTACATACCAGTTAAAGAGCAAAGTAGTTCTGATACTTCTATAACAGGAACAAGATTAACA
>MDTB01173708.1_pt1 | contig 14065 bp, 31 predicted proteins | sample 811161 | NCBI WGS metagenome assembly MDTB01 (sample SAMN05326650, study PRJNA326480) | marine metagenome | isolation source: seawater | place: Mediterranean Sea | collected 2009
GCCAGTTCTGACAACACCAGTTTTAACAAAGATAACATTGACACAAAATAACCTTGTGTCGATGTCTGTAACCATACAAAGGTTGCCTTTTCTGGTTTCTATTAAATCACCGACTTTCATTTATCACCTCTGCGCCAACCATCGCCAAATCGTGCTTTGACCATGTAATCTCGCCTATCTCTGTAGTCAAGAAAGAGTATTTATAGCCATCGGTCCAAGTACACAGACCAAGCCATTCAAAACAAGTCGTTCCTTGTAAATAATCCACAGAAACCAAGTCACCGACTTTACATTTGAAGAAATTTTCCATTTTCACCTCGTTACATTTATAATATAACCAATTCACAAAACATGTCGAGGACAAAAAATGTCCGGTTAATTAATAATTTCGTAAAAATGTTCTTGCATGATCCAAACAGGTTGTAATTCACCAGTGATTAAAATTAAAATTTTCTTTTTCCATGATTCATCGTGCTTGGATATGTCAAGAACTAACAAGCATTTTCCAACTGAGGTTTTATATAGATTTCCAATTTCAATTGATGGCGTCATTTTTAAGAAACTTTCCTAATATAATTTAAGTCTTTACTATAGGTCCAGATGATCCTATCTTGATTATACCAAACAAGCGCACGACCAGCGTGAATCTCAATGATGACGCCAATTGTTTTATCAGCATCGCACAGATCAGTAACCAAATCACCCTTCTGCATTTACCAAAACCACCTTATCTGGTGAAAAGACATCATGATCGCCATTAAAATACTCTACTTCATAGTATAAAACGCCACCATGGTGAATGATCTCACTGATTATAGCATACTCAGTCATGCCCATTGTTTTTGATGGAACTTTTACAAAATCTCCTACTTCCATTTATAACCTCAATTTGCTTGTGCTGCGGGAACAGTCTAATTTTTTCTCCATGTGGTGTGATCACTGTTATTGTATACCACACCCATGCGTCCCAATTGTCAATTTCTGCTACCACTCCGAACTTTTCTTTTCTCATTGTGATACCATCAACGTAGTCAACCCACTTAACCAGATCGCCTACATGAAATTTCTTTTTTAATCTTGGATCTTCCATGTTTTCTTAAAATATTCGTATGCTTTGACCGCGATATTTTTTGTCTCATAAATCATCGGCTCATCGTTGTGCGGCAATATGATTCCATAAAACCCTAAATCACCCCTATCCAACGAAGGAAATCGCTCAACAATAGATTTTGTAATTTTAAATGGGTTTTTTAATTTTCTTGGTTGCGACATTGTGTCTCTCCTTGTGTAAGGTGTGCCCACACCCATGAGGGGTAGTAGGGCGGTACGGTAGTAGATAGTACCCCGGTGGAGTGGTAGTACATCAATCCTCCCTTATCCAGTTTAGTATTTCTTTTATGTATGTGGGCGGGACAAAAATTTTAACAACCCTCCAGCCCATGTATTTTGAAGGCAATTCTTTTTTCCAATGATATGGCTCACGACGTTCAGCGGATGCCTCAACGTAAACAATGACATGAGCACCAGCCCCATCACCACCAAATTTTACCTCAAAAGCATCATCAGTGCAGTCAACCAACTCCTTCATTAGAGCGGCATAGACCTCCTTTTTAGGCGACTTTGTTTCTCTCCAATATAGGTTAGCCATTGGTCACCTCCAAGCCGTATAAACGGCAATCTTGGCGACTTACGAGCACCTTCATACCATCCATTAAAACAATTAAATCATCATCATTTGGTATTGAAACGATCAAAGCGGGGAACCCATGGCCCGTAGTGCCATTTGGAATAATAGCTTCGTCGTTTACATAAATTAAATCACCTATTTTCATAAAAACTCCGGTAAGCAATTGGGTATACCATTTGGTAGATGACCAGAAACCATCCCCCCATGTTTAACTATGATCGCATAAACCAAAGCGGAAGGAACATAAGCATAAATTGTACCAGTGGGGTTATCTGGGTTTTCTGCATACTCTGTGAGTAATTCCTCATTCTCTGTTGGAAAACCCACCTCAACGTGAGTATACTCCTTTGCATCCTCATGTCGTGGCTTGCAATAAGCATATTCATTCGCTTGGACCGACATCGAAAACCCATCCGAGCAGGTGATCTTTGTATTCAGTCTTTTTTTTCTAGTCATTCCCATTTATAATCTCCAATTCACTTTTCAAAAAACAATACTTTTTAGTGGTTCCGGGACAAATTGCTTTCACCCTATCTTTCTCAGGGTAAATACGATTCGGCTCGACCTCCACGATTACAAAGTATCTTTTAGATTTATTACATACAAGATCACCGCGCTTCATTACTTCTTGAACCCAATTGGAGTAGCTTCCTTTTTTGGTTGGCTGGATACTTGTGCCACAGGCACAGCCATCGGCAGTTGACTGTTTGAAACCAAAAGCATGTTAGTAATTTTATTTAACAAATTATCACTCAAGTCTATTTTAATTGTAATTTCGTTGCTCATGATGCCTCCTTAGCATTGTAATAATATAACATATTATTATGTTTTGTCAAGTCTTATCTTTTTAATATCAGGTGGGGAGAGCCATAAATCAGACACCTCACCGGAAGTGACACAATAAAATCCATCATCCTCCTTGGTTATTAAAGCAACTCTTTTTAATTTGACACCAACCTCAACCATTTGATTGAAAAGGTCTTCGTCAATTTCAACGAGATCTCCAACATTCATAATTCACCTCCAATCATAATATAACAAGTAATATATGTTTGTCAAGGATTATCTTCTTCTGTTGCTAATATTTTTATTACTCCCTGTCTCATCAATCTATCCAAGGTTGCTTCGCCCAACACTGTGATGACACCATCGAAATAATAAATTTCATAATTAACTCTCCACTTGACCAATGGTATATCAACGTCTAAGGAGCCTTGTTCTATGCATCTATAAACAACACCTATCTTGCCCAAGTCCTCTATTAAAGTTCCAACCTCAAGGGTCTTCGGAACCGACATTTTCAAATATCTCCTTAATTAGCTTTTTATCGATAAAGTCTACTCTTTCAACAAAAACCAAACTCTCTACCAATTCTGGGTATGGTGACGTTCGAAACATACCCAGTTTTACAGCAGAGACAACACCAATTGCACGACCCCAAAAGTCAAACACCATAGAACCCGATGAGCCGGGTAGGGCAACAGATTGCATCAAGATGGTATTTGGAGTAGAGAGCGATACAAAGCCTCTAAACACTGCTTTGTTTATCTCTTGGGGATACCCTGCATAGTAGGTAACTTCACCTGTCAAATCGCTTTTGTTGTTTGTTCTAAAAGCAATTGGTTTTATAGTTTTTAATTCTTGTTTGGGAACTACAATAGCTACGTCACGCTGTGCGTCAATGTATACAATTTCTAACTCAACAAGCTCATCTCCATCTAATATGAATTTGAACAATGGGTTATCGACAACATGCGCTGCTGTGATCATAAATTTGTGTTTACCGTATTTCACATAATTGCCAGAACCATGACCTGCAAATTCTGTATTATGGAAAACTAAAATTTTCGCGGAGGATTTTAGAGGAGTGTGGATCGATATTGCTTGCTCTGTGTTTGATTTCTCAATTGTAAAAGATGATTTCTCCTCATCAGACGAGAATGATAACAAACAAGACATGAGAGCAAAAATATATAACAAAGACCACGACCCCCTCAAAGTAACTAGGGGCCTGTGGTATTCATCGGCTTTTTTGCAAAATTATTTTATCTATCTTCAATAGAACAAGAATCCGAAACTTTGCTTTTTTTGCGTAAATGTTTAAGCAAATCGGTACATCCACCAATTAATTCCTCATTTTCATCACTTTTTTTAACAACAATTGGCACGGTTGTCATATTGTACTTTTCTTTATAATGTGCAATTAAGTCAGGAGAATGCTCCATTTCACAAAACATAAAATTTATGTTTTTTTCTTTCAGTGCCTCACAAGCACGACAACAATAGGGACAAGTTTCCCTACCATATATTTGATAATATTCCATTTTAACCTCTTAGTAATTGTTTTTTGGTATTTGAAATTATCTTGGCCTCGACCGCTGATGGAGAACCAACAACTATAATTTCTGAAATTTTAGAGTTTTCGTTTATTTTAATTTTTGTAAACGTAGCCTCTTTGTCTATTCCTAGTCTCATTTGGCCTTCATCCAAGTGTCTCTTGGTGTAGGTATCCTCAGACATATAAATAATATGAGATGGATTGAGATATATTTGAGACAAGCTATAGCTGTTGTTCAACTCTCTCGTAATTTGAACTAATTTTATCATTTGTTATCTCCGCTATTCTTATTGATTGCATTGAGCAATGCCAATTTGTACCATTTGTATTAACTATACAATCACCAGAAGATGTATATTCAATAAAAATAGCAAGTGTCGGCTTTCTGGTATATGTAACCTTCTCTATTAAATTTAATTCTGATTTTGGTTTTTTAATTAATTCAACGTTTGAAGGTATTCTTACAAGATCACCGGGACAAAACATCAACATTCTCTGCCGCCTGTTCTACTGGGCTTCCAAGTGCCTCTTTGAGCGTTTCTATCGCTTCATCGGGCATCGGTGGTGGCTCTGGCTCTATAATAGCTGGTGCTGGTGCTGGTGGGTTTTCAAGATTGCTCTTTGTCTGGATATAACCTAAAATTATTTGTTGACTTTCTGCAAGCAATTGATCAATTTGTGCCATATCTCGCCTTGCTCGGTCAATCAGATCATTGGCGTAATCAACAGATTCGTCATCATTTTTTAATATAAGTGAGGCTGCTGTGATTAAATCAACAATTGCTTTCACTGGTTCGATTGTTTCTTTTACGTCTTCAGAAACGCTGTTTGGAACATCATCAAGTTCCTTCGATGAATTCATTCGCACTCTCATATTTTATCTCCTAGTTTAAACTGAGAAAACGGCTTTGTAGACTGTGGCTATAATAAGTCCAATCACCGCTGTTGTCATTGTCCATTGTATTTTTGCTTGAGACTCTTTCCATTGCTCAAGGGCACGAAGGCGAGCATAAAGCCCAGAGTCTGGATTGTAGACAGCCTCTTTGATTTGTTTGACATCATCGAGCATCTCGTTTTGTCTCTCGGCCATTCTTTCGATCTGACCTTTAAGTTCCAAGACTGCATTAGTTAAATTTTGTAGCTCTGGTGTTGTCATTAGATATGCCCTCTAAGCTTAAATAGTGTCAAGAAGTTACAATTGCATAGTTAGTTGTAATTAACGTCGAAGCAACGGATGTTGCGTTCTCTAAGGCGCATCGTGTCACTTTGGCTGGATCGATGATTCCTGAGTTTGTAAGTTCCTTAACTTTATTGTCCATAAAATCATATCCCTCACCATCATTACAAGAAAAAACTTTGTCAACAATCAAGTCGGCAGACAAGCCAGCATTCTTTGCCATCTGTCTCAAAGGTTCTTCAACTGCCTCAATAATAATACGAGCACCAATGGCCTGTTCTTCGTTGTCTGTGTCTACTTCTAAGGACTTTGATGCATGTATAAGGGCAGAACCTCCACCAGAAACAATACCCTCTTCTTGAGCCGACCTGACCGCTTCAAGAGCATCGTCAATTCTATGCTTCTTTTCAATCATTTCAATCTCTGTAGCAGCACCAACGCGAATAACTGCAATGCCACTCGCAAGTCGCGTGATTCTCTCCTGTAAACGCTCGCAATCTTTGAGCGATTCAGTGTTTTTAATTTCAACTTTAATCTTTTCAATTTGTTTGTCAATTTCATTTTGATCACCTTTCCCACCGACAACAGTTGTCCAGCCTTTATTGATTGAAATCTTTTTAGCTTGACCAAAATGGTTCAACTTGACATCTTTCAATTGAAGTCCTTTTTCCCTTGTAATGTAGGTGGCCCCTGTGGAAGTACATAGATCTTTCATTATATTACGTCGCTCTTCTCCATACTTTGGAGCCTTTACCGCACACACCTTCATTGTGCCGCGAACAGTATTCATTATCAAAGCGGCTAGAGCTTGATCTTCCACCGCTTCAGCAATAAAAACCACTGGTCTATTTTCTCTTGCAGCCAATTCTAAAGCTGGGATGATTTGTTCCACAAATTCAATTTTTTCATCTGTGATCAATAGAATTGGATTTTCATATCTAACTTCTCCAGACCTTTCGTCAGTTATGAAAGAGGAGGCAAGATATCCAGAATCAAAGCGGAATCCCTCTATTAAATCAAGCGAGGTGTCGATAGAGCGAGCCTCTTCGACTAAGACAGAGCCATCCTTGCCAGCACAATCAATTGCCTTGGAAATCAACGTTCCAATTATTTGATCATTGTTAGCTGAGATTGTGGCGATATGGCGAATGTCTTCTTCGCTTTGAATTGGTCTTGCCATTTCCTTTAATTTGGCAGTTACAGCTTTGGTTGCTTTATCCATTCCCCTTTTGATTTCAATTGGAGAAACACCAGCAGCCAAATGCTTTTGTGCCCTATTGATAATTGCTCTAGCTAGAACCGTTGACGTGGTAGTTCCATCGCCAGCAGTAGATGCTGATTTTTCAGCAGCTTGCTTGACGATCTGAACACCAACATTTTCAAACGGATCTTCGAGATCTATAAATTTAGCGACGGTTACACCATCTTTGGTTATTACCGGAACGTTTTGTTCTTTGTGAAATAGAATTACATTTCTACCCTTTGGCCCAAGGGTGCTACCTACGTTGTCCGCAAGAATATCTATTCCTTTTAATATTTTAGCGTTTAAGCTTTGGCCGTTATCATAATGTTTACTCATTAATCCTCCACATTATATTATAACCACTTAGTGTATGTTTGTCAAGATTTATCTTGTATATTTTTTTGAACAGTTTGGAAATGACCAGTGGCTGAGTTGAGATTTTCAAATACTTTCATCCCCACCTTCAAATCTCCATCTGCAACATATTGTTTTGAATTGCTTTTGGCCTCTGTGATTGAATCGTAATAGGACTTCAAAGCCTTGTATGTTTCTTGAATTGCGCCACCTACATTACCAATCGCATCATCAATCATCTCTCTAAAAGAGTCGGTCCTAAGTCTTGAAATGTAGATTGTATTTACAAAAGAATCAGAAAGATGAGCAGAGACATCAAGCTTATTACCCTTGGTTTGTGCATCGGTTTCTTTTCCACCAGATATAATTTTAAAAGAGTCGTAACCATACTCTTGAACTCGCTCCCTCTTTCTTAAAACATTGACAGAGTATATATCCAATGCCATGATTCTATCTGGATCGGAAGTGCCTCTTGATTTATCTCCAACTTGCTCCGCTCCTTGCTTTTTAATTGCTACAATATATTGAACAACTTTGTTATATGGGAAACCATCCAAGGCTTGTGTAATACCGCTTCCTTTTTGATAATACTTGGCACTACCATGGACAAACTCTGGTTCACCATCTGGTGACGTGCCTGTTTGTGCAGACTTGAAGTCAACAGCACCCATTCGACCCTTATCTGTCAGGGATTTGCCTTCAACGTTTCCATTGGCTATCATGGCTAAGAAGTATTCAAAAAGGTAGGCCCCAGAACCTGCGTCGAAATTTTTCACAATATGATTCAAAACATCGAGAAGTAAAATTTCTGACATTGTTGCGGAGATGTTTTGCTTTTCCAAGATTGCCGCAGGCGATACATCTTCAGTTGAAAGTTTATAATATCTTTGAGAAATTTCAGATATTCTATCCATCCTTGCTTTGAAATCCACCGGAGTGTTCGAAAACACATTATTAATGATCTTTATCATATCAGGCGAAAATGAACCAACCTCACCTCGTTGTGGTCTAAACTCAGGAGCAGAGACAGTTTGTTTCTTCTCTGCTGATTTGCCTATCAGATCAAACATATTTTGAAGAGCTTGAGAAGCCAAATCTTTTAATTCAACTGCGTCTGGATTATCGTTTTTGCTTTTTGTGATTGCAATCAATCTAGCTTGGATATCTGTACTCATCTCTTGTGGGTTGTTGTAATAATACATAATATCTTTATCAGTCAAAATTTCTTCTGGTGGCGTGGTAGAAGCCAGTTTATTGAAAACCTTTGGCTGAGAAAGAGGCACGGTTTCCACGTTTTGTGGCACCCATATTAATCTATCGAATTCATCTCTATCGAGATTGAATTTCTCTTGTAATACTTCTAAAATTAAATTATCTATTGCTTGTATATTTTTCATTTAATATCCTCAAGAATTTGCTTTAAATCTAAGTTGGCACAATCGATTTTCCGCTTCGTAACGTGGTAGTGTGACGCTACCCCCTTGAATGTTGCCCTTGCAACGGGCGCACTTACGTTATAACTGGTGTTTCCTTGTCTGTCAAGGGGGCAATCCAAAGGAATTCCTGTCGCCTTATTTACCGCCTTTATGAGAGCTTTAAGGGCATCAATTTGCTCAGGATAAAAATCCATGAATGGTTTCATGGATTTGCCATGAACTTTTGCCCCTTCAACGAGAGGTCGTTCACCAAAGCCATTATCCTTGTACCACTTGTTATATTTCGGGTAGAAAGCGTTAGAAATTTCGACCCCGATTGACTTAGCATTAACTTTCGACCCAGCGTGGACCGCTATATGGTTCATATCGAGATGTTGTCTGATAGTTGAGTCATTGTCTATAGTGAAGTGTATACTACATCCTCTGCGCTGAAGCACCTTGTAGCACGATTCTGAGGACAAACAAACGTCCCAGTGGCAGATAAACATGCTTGGTTTTCTTTTTTTATAAACCTTTTTGTAACCCTTCGTGTGTTTTAGACCTCCATTATTAAATGGAAGAATAACCCTTGGCCATTCAATTTCAAAGAAATCATTATTATAAATTATATGATTAATTTTTGGATGATTTCTAAGCTCCAACTGGGGGTAGGAGGTGAGTAGTTCTTCTCTGGCTGTCCATATACGCCTATGTGTCGATGGACCACAAAGACCATCATCAGTTAGATCGGGATGTTTTCTCTGAAATAATCGAATCTTCTTGACCAACTCTTCATCGAATTCCTTTGCGCCAAACCATTCTGGCTCCCAACCTAATTTTGCAGCAGATGCTTCATTATAAAATATTTTATCCATGTTAAACCCTCGATATAATTAGATTAATTCATCTGCAATTCCATATTCAATTGCTTCTTGGGCAGAAAGATAAACATTTATTTTTCTATCAATCAGTTTTTGAATTTGTTGTTTAGTCATCTGTGTTTCGTTTGACATAGCATTGATATAAAGGTCTTGCATGTTTTTAATTGAATTAACTTCATTTTCAATATTGTGTAATTCACCAACTGGACCTGCATTTACTGAGTGTATCATAACTCTGCAATGTTTGCCTATCTTTCTTTTACCTTTGGTCCCGGCAGCAAGGATTAGTGTCCCGGCAGACATGACTTTTCCAATGCCAACTGTGTGGATTTCGCACTCTTTCTTTAGTTTTGTCATCATATCATAGATTCCAAACATTTCATCTGCGGAGCCACCATAGGTTGATATATACATCGATATTGGATCATATGGTGATTCCTTGCCGCTCAACTCTGTTAGTAATAACAAAGCCATTAAAATATCACTTGACTTTTCCTCATCAAGGTCGCCAAACAAACCTATTGTTCTAATTTCATTTTGCCCAGCAAGGGCGGCTAACAAGTCGGACGCTTCTTCTGTTTCTTCTGTTTCTTTTTTTTCTTCATCACTCATTATTTTTACCTCTGGTTTTAATCTCTGTGTCAAGATATAACATAGCACTATCCCAATCGGAAAACGGAATGATGTTATCATATTTTGGTGGTACAGAGTTTATAAAATTTCTAATTATTGTGTTTTTTAAAGATTTTAACTCTTTTTCATCCAATTTTTTCTGAAAATCTATAAATTTTTCATCTTTCCCTGCAATTTCTAATGCAAGATTCTTTAGCTCATGTATGTCATAAGCTGCTTGTACATTTCTAGCAATCACAAGAAGGCAATCAAACACTGTCTTTTTCATGGTTAAGATGGAGTATCCAAAAGTTAAAATGTAACTTAAGAGGCTGCTTGTTAACGCACCGCCAATAAAAATTAAAAAATATAAAAGAAGATTTTCCACTCGCTCACCTCAATAAAAAAGGACGAAGCTGCCCCCGTCCTTCCAATATAACAATGTTTTAAAACTTTGTCAAGAAATTTATCAAGACTTTCTGCCGAGAGCCTCGTTCATTTCTTTTTGAGCCTTTTTTGCTTTCAAGATTCTTTGAGAAACACGTCGAGCGACCTCTTGAACAAGTTCTTCTTCATTCAATTCAACGTCAACCTCGGCAAGTTCTTCCATCATCTCTTCGTCTTCTACGGGATCGGCTTCCATCTCTGGTTCCATTTCCATCTCTGGTTCCATTTCCATCTCTGGTTCTTCGTCAGCAGCAGCGGGGCTAGCAGCAACAAGTTTTTCAAGAACACCAGCCAATACTCTGGCTTCTTCTTGGGAAATTTCCATTTCGGGACCATCAGCTTCTGGCATTTCTTCTTCAGCAGGTGGCATATCATCGGCAGCGGCCATCTCTTCTTCCATCGGCTCATTGTGCTCTTCTTCTTCATAGCTTTTGTACATTTCGTTGACTTCTTCTTTCTCTTCTTTTTCTTCTTCGTGAAGATTGTCTTTTTCTTCTTCTTCGTAACTTTTGTACATCTCGTTAATAGTGTTAGAGACAATATTGGCCTCCATGCCTGCAAGTCCCATGAATCTGCGAACCTGTGTCTCTTTTAAAAGCTTTTTACTCATTTAGAAATCTCCTTAAAATGTTTTCATAGTAAATAGACAGCAAAATTAAAAAAAGCTAAAAATTATAAATCTGGATGTTGTTCTGCAATTATATCAAAAATATTTTCTAGTTCATCGTTTTTGATACCAAATTGCGACAACAATTCATCTGATACTTTATCATCTTTATCTATAAATTTTAGATTTCTTTTACTTTGTTTTTTATTTTTTGATTTATAATTTTTGATGTAATTCATTACATCTTCATCTTTATTTAAATAGGCCGTAACCAAAGATCTGAAGAATTCTGCTTGTGATAGTCCATCATATTGTAGCCTAATTTTCAACTGAGCGTGTCGATCTTCAGTGTCCTCAAATACAATCTTTTTATTCTTACTGATGCTCATTCACTAATATCTCTTTTTAATATGAGTGTCGCTTTCATATTGACCAGCAGGCGTCTGTTTGATGAATTTGCTTTTTGACCTAAATTCTTTTAAATTTAAAGCACCCGAATACGAAAGGCCGCTTCTTATTCCATTAGCTATAGATTTTAATTCATTTCTAACGGCCCCTCTTTGTGGTACAGCGTGAGACACCCCCTCCTCGGAGGAGTAGTGCCCCCTCCAGTTCATCTGAGCCTCCACAGAGGCCATGCCTCTATAAGACTTATATCTAATGCCATCTTTGTAGAATGCCTCGCCCGGTGTTTCAATCGTACCAGCAAGCATGGAACCTAACATTACGAAGTCAGCACCAGCAGCAAGAGCCTTAACTATATCTCCAGATGTTTTCATGCCACCATCAGCAATTATCCTTGCCGATCTATCGGATCTAGAGCATTCCATAATTGATTGTAAGGTTGGGACCCCATGTCCAGTTTGAATACGAGTCGAACATATCGATCCACCGCCAACACCGACACGAACAGAATCAGCACCCCAATCAGCCAAAGCATTAAAACCTTCCAAAGTGGCAACATTGCCAGCCATAATGTGAATTGCTGTCCCAAATGTATTCCTCAAAGTTTTTATCGCATGTCTGACGAGCACATGGTGACCATGAGCCACATCAATACACAATATTTTAACACCATTATCAACTAGTTCCACCGCCCTTTCAAGGTAGTCACCCGATGCTCCAATCGCAGCCGCTTTTGGTTCAGAAGCCACCATCTTTGCAGAGAGAGACTGTTCATAAATAGTGTTATACCTGTGTATGATGCCAAGTCCACCATTCGCAGACATAGCTGTGGCCATTGAAAAATCTGTAATTGTGTCCATTGGTGATGAAATTATAGGCAACTCCAAGGGCATGTCATCTGACAAATTTGAGCTAATATCAATTGTCTTTCGGCTCATTATTTCTGAATATTGGGGCACCAAAAGAACATCGTCAAAAGTAACTGTTTCATTAATATTATTTTTCATTATACCTTCTTTGTTAATAATCATTATTTAACCCACACCGACATGGCGACACCCTCAACATCATCGCAGGCGTAATCATCGATTAAGGGCAAATAAGTATTCCATTCGCAGTTCACACTAATAGTGTCTTTTTCCAATCTACGAACAAAAAATTCTCCATCGTATAGATGCATCTCTGCAATTATCCATGAGACACTATCGTCGCATGTGTTTGTTGAAATATGAACTTTATCAATTGGATCAAGTTCAGTTTGTTGCACACAATACCATTCATAAAACTCCTTATCTAAAGGTAGTTCTGTCATCATATCACCGCAACCAATTAGAGGCAATAGCAATAATTTTTTCATTTGTTCTCCAAAAGTTATTGGTTTATTGAAATTTGCTTAATCTGTTTACAGGACGTATTTTTTAAGATAAGCATGGTTTTCCATTCACATTCGTTTGTTTCGTTTAACTGATGGTGTGAATGCCCTCCATCAGTTTTAATTATAGATACTGAGCCGCGTGATGCGTTACAATCAAACGCATTTACCTTAACGACAGTTTGACTAGGTGAGTCGTAATCCCAAGAGAATTCATTACAAGTCCAGTTGTGTGTGGGTTTACTTAAGAACATCTTGGAATCAAAGTGATTAATTTTATCTGGTGAAAAACAACCAACACAAGCTAAAAAAGTTAAATTAGTCATTGGAACTCTCCTTTTCAAATTGTTTTTTTGTGAACTCAATGGCTTTGTCCCAACAAGTCGGGCAGTAAAGTCTAACCTTTTCTTGTTTTTCGCGAACTACAACGCTCCACGACATTACCATCTCTTTATTTAATCTATCAAACTTTTTGCCACATGTCAAGCAATTTTTTGGAATTTTTTCAAATAAACCAAGTTTTTTCTCCATGTCTGGACTTTGCTTCTTTGATTTTTTTAATTTTTTATCTCTTTCTCTTCTCTGTTTGCGATTCATTGTCCAGTGCTCCCAAAGCCACCGTCACCCCTGTCGGTTTCTGATAGGTTTTGTGATTCGATAAACGATATCTTGGGGTGAGGCATAACCATAAGTTGGCCCACTCGATCACCAATTTTATATAACAATGATTCGTGATTAGACAATTTAGTTTTGTTTGAGAATTTCAAAACAATTGGACCTCGATAACCTGAGTCGATCACACCAACTGAATTTCTCAGGATCATTGTTGTTTTTGAAACCGAACTCCTTGGAAACAAAAAACCAACATAACCTTCCGGTATTTCCATAGATAATCCTGTGTTATAACAAATGTTACCCCAATCATCTATCCATTTTTCAACTGCTATAAGGTCTACGCAAGCATCACCATGCTTTGCATATTTTGGAATTACAGCATTTGGATTCAATTTTTTAATTTTTATATTCATCTTATCTCCTTGATTCTTAGCCCAAAAGCATCCATGTGTTGTTTATCGGGCCGTATGTACTAAATCCCCACTGATCATTGTATTTCGGCTTGATCATATAGGGCCTATTAATGTGAATTTGATCTCGATCAGGTCGCACACTCCAGCATCGAATGCGAGTTGATACAGAATTAGAATCAATCACATCAACAACGTAAAACGTCTTTCCGTTTCTAGATTTCTTTATGGTAACTGATCTTGGAATACACCAGCAAACCATTAGATCCGGGTCATAACTAGATATCGATGGGACAAAAAGCTCATCGAGTCTTTTTTGAACTTGTTCAGTTACAACCTTGGATATCGGGAATATGCCAGTCAAGTCTGCAATGAATTCTATCTGCTCTTCTTCGGTAAACTCACCCTCATTTCGATATGTTTCAATGGTCTCAGTCAATTTCTTCTTGTTTCTTGGGCGATCTACACAAACAGAATACCAAAAATGCTTTGAACCTGTAAA
>MDTB01075229.1_pt1 | contig 14064 bp, 16 predicted proteins | sample 811161 | NCBI WGS metagenome assembly MDTB01 (sample SAMN05326650, study PRJNA326480) | marine metagenome | isolation source: seawater | place: Mediterranean Sea | collected 2009
GTGGTGGCCTTGGTAAGAATCGCACTTACGACACATACCTTTTCAGGGTACTGCTCTACTACTGAGCTACAAGGCCAATTGTTTTTCGTCAACAGATAGCAGAGTTCTATAATAATTAAATAACACTTTCTATATTTATTTTGATTAAGTCTGTTTTACTAAGCTTTTGTCTTCAGCATTTTTACCATACTTATATTCAAATCTTTTTTGATCTTTTTGTTTTAACAATAAATTTGCTTTCACATTGGTTTCATTAACAAATTTCTCGAATTCTTCTGGACCTGTAAAGCCATCTACCTTTATCAATGAGGATCTGAAAAGCATATCATTAAAAGATCGCCCCGGCCAAAAAAGATTATTTTTTATCACTTTACGGTAAACTGGAGTTCCAGGTAAGGGATTAAGAATTGCAAAAGAAAAGCTGTCAGCCCCACAATTCATTGCAAAATCCACAGTTTTTTGAATTTCTTCGTAAGTCTCATCTGGATATCCGATTATCCAAAAGGTATGAACTAGCATTCCAGCTTTTTTTGCATTTTCGATAGAAGGTAAAATAGTATCTACTGGTAATCTTTTATTTATTAAGTCATCTAAAACTCGTTGAACCGCACTCTCACAAGCTAGAGTTATTTGATAACACCCAGAGTCTGCCATAGTCTTATACATTTCAAGTTGATTCTTTAGATGATAATTTACTTTCGTGCCGTTAGGTGTGCACCATGGTAGTCCCAGTTTTTCAAGCTCGTTACATAATGCAAACAATTTTTTTTTATCAACTGTAATTGTGTCATCATCAAATTGAATTTCTCCAATCTTATAATCTTTACAATCGTTTTTAATTTCGCTCATTATATGTTTTGTAGTTCTCCATCTCATTTTTTGACCCCATAATTCAGGCGTAGTACAAAAAGTGCATTTTTCTGGACATCCGCGAGAGCACATAACATTTAAAACTCTTTTAGAGCGAGATTTGGCTGAGTGAAAAGCTCCGATCTTAAAATAACCTTCCATATTTACCATATATCTAGCTGGGCGAGGTAAAACATTTAGATCATGTATTCTGATTGCAGGATTAATTATATATTTTTTGTTTCCTATTTTTTTTACTAGTCCTGGAATTTTATCAACATTCTGATTGTTAACTAAACCATTGATTAAATCTCTCATAGAGAATTCTCCTTCACCGGTCATTCCGTAGTCGATATTTTCATTCTCAAGATCCTCTAAGTAATCAGGTAAATTTGAACGTTTATCTGCTAAAGCCCAATTGTAATCTATTACTGCATTTGAAATATGGTTCCCTCCAAGAATTACTTTAATCTTTTTATTTACTTTTTTTGCTAGTCTTGCAATTCTATGGGATGAGTCCAACAAGTTTGCGAACAAAACTGAAATGGCAAGAATATCTGGGGAAAAATTTGAAATTACTTTTGATATTTCTTCATCTGATTGACCTATCGAAACAACATTGTTAATAGGATCTAGTAATTTTCTATTATCCCATCCTTCTAAAGCTGGATCGTGAATTTTTACAATATGACCGTCATCTTTGAGAACTTGTCCGATAAGCATCAGTCCCAATGAAGGTTGAATACGATTTACCCCATCCCCAATACCTTTAAGATTCGGGGTCATTAATAATACTCTACCTTTTTTCATAATTTTTATTTTAAAATCTAAAAGTTATTCTTCCTTTTGTTAAGTCGTATGGAGTCATCTCAACCATTACATTATCTCCAGCTAAAACTCTAATTCTATTTTTTCTTAATTTTCCTGCAGTGTGAGCTAGAATCTCGTGATTGTTTTCAAGTTTTACTCTGAACATCGCATTCGGTAATAATTCTGTTACCTTTCCTTTAAATTCTAGAGTTTCCTGTTTTGCCAATTACTAATCCTTTTTTATATTTTGCTAGATTTATAACTAAAGAGGTCAATCTTTCAATATCTATTTTTTATATTTTTGTATTTTGATTAAATATATTAACATTATAAAACTTTGTGTTTTGGCTTATTTTTCGTGTCCCAAGGCTCACCTTGATCATCAAGAGTAACCTCTATGACTTCCGCAACTATTCTTATAATTGAGTCACCAGAAAATATTAATTTCAATTCATAGTTATTGTCCGGCATTTGATTGCTCTCGATAGCTAAAAAATCTAAAAATTTATCTTTACTTGATTGATTAATATTTTTTGAATTAACCTCAATAACATTTTCAAACTTTAATATAGTTCTAATTCTTTTATTTTTTCTAAAAACCCCTTTTTCAACATCCTCCCACATAAATCTATTGAGTTGCATTAAAAAAATTTTGTTCTTTTTTAAATTCGCAATGTTTTCTTTGCTTGCAATTGAGTCTTGAAGGTGAGCTGAAATAATTCTTAAATCCTCATCAGTTCTAGCTATAAGTTTTAAATTTTTAGGTTCCATTTTAAACTCTTTTAATTCGCGCTTTACAATATCTTAATTTTTTTTCTAAAGACTCGTATCCTCTATCAAGGTGGTATATTCTATTAATAATTGTTCTATTGTCTGCAACTAGCCCGGCCAATACTAAACATACTGAGGCTCTTAAATCTGTTGCCATTACTTCTGCTCCTGTTAGCTTAGAAGGGCCTTTTACATATGCTATTTTATTTTTAATTTCAATATTTGCGCCCATTCGCTTTAATTCCGGAACATGCATAAATCTATTTTCAAAAATGTTTTCTTTAATTTTTGATATTCCTTTAGCCTTTGTCATTAGAACCATTAATTGAGCTTGTAAGTCAGTGGGGAATCCTGGATAAGGTTTAGTCGAAAGACTTATCTTTTTAATATTATTGCTCTTATATACCTCAACAATAGATTTATGGATTTTGATCTTAACCCCCATTTTTTTTAAAATCTTTATCTCATTTTTAACTATGTTTGGATCAATATTATTAAACTTAATTTTATTACCAACTAATGCTGCTGCAATAATATAAGTCCCAAGTTCAATTCTATCAAATATAACCTCATGCTTGATTTTTTTTTTAATTTTTTTACACCCAACTATTGAAATTTTTCGTCCGAAAACTTTAATATTTCCTCCTAAATTATTTAAAAATTTAATCAGATCTTTGACTTCAGGTTCTACCGCACAATTTCTTAATGTTGTTTTTCCTTTAGCATAAAAAGCAGCCAACACTGCATTTTCCGTCGCCCCGACAGAAATACTTGGAAAAGTTATACTTGCTCCTTTCAAACCATTTTTAGCCTCTGCAAAAATATAGCCATTTTTAATTTTTATTTTTGCTCCAAGTTTTTTTAGCGCATAAAGGTGTAAATTGACCGGTCTAGTTCCGATTGCACATCCTCCAGGAAGAGAAATTTTAGCCTTTTTACTTTTAGCTAGAAGTGGTCCTAATACTAATACACCAGCTCGCATTGTTTTTACTAATTTGTAAGGGGCTAACGTTGAGATATTTCTACCGGTATTTTTTATTTCAATTGAATTCTTATTTTTTATAATATTTGTTTTAAGTCCTATAAATTTTAACAACTCTACCATTGTAAAAATATCTTTAACTAGGGGGATATTTTTTAATTTTACCTGATGAGAAAAAATAGACGCTGCTAAAATTGGTAATGTTGCATTTTTAGAACCAGAAATTAAGATCTTTCCAGATAATTCTTTTTTTCCATTAATTAATAACTTTTGCATTTAAGATATTAAATCTTAGGTAAAGTAACTCCTTTTTGTTTCATATACTTACCTTTTCTTTTAGCATATGTAACTTTAGGTTTTTCATTACCTTTTATAAACACAAGCTGTGCTACTCCTTCATTAGCATAAATTTTTGCTGGTAAGGGAGTTGTATTAGAAAATTCTAGTGTCACATGTCCTTCCCATCCAGGCTCTAGTGGTGTCACATTTACAATAATTCCACACCTTGCATAAGTGGATTTTCCTAAACATATAACCAATACATCATCTGGGATTTTAAAATACTCTATAGTCCTTGCCAGAGCGAAAGAATTAGGAGGTATGATACATTCTTTTCCAATTTTAGTTACAAAACTCTCTTTTTTAAAAACTTTTGGATCTACTATTCCTGAGTTTACATTTGTGAATATTTTAAACTCGTTTGAAACTCTAGCATCATACCCGTAAGAGGAAAGACCAAAAGAAATCTTTCCTTTTCTCATTTGTTTATTAACAAAAGGTTTTATCATTCCTTTTTGAGCTGCCTTTTTAATCCACTTGTCTGATAAAACTGTCATTTTTTTTTTTAATTTTGATCTTAAATTTCTTTCTTTTTTTCAAATTTTTTTTTAACGAAGATTCGCGAATTTTTAATAAAGTATCTTTTTTGGCAAAAGACCGCATATTAAAATTAATTTTTATCTGGGTTTGTTAAATCCTCTAGAGTGATAGGCTTGTTAATATCGTGCATTTGTTTTTCTTTTAAAGACTGGGAAACATTGCTCGATCTTTTAGCTCTTCTCTGTTCAATTCGAGCTTTACGTTTAGCCTCTTTTTTCATGGCTTTGTCACCTCGAGTAGATTTGTAATCGTAATGTATGCCCATAATTGCTCCTGCATCTGATTTAATATTTTTACTTGTTTGAAGACCAATAAGCAAGTGTCTTACAACATTTATATTAACACTATAATTTTTTGGCTGAATCTAGGCTTTTTTAAAATTGTATTTGTTACGTAAGAATTTATAGCAAATCTCTATTAAAACAGAAAAACACAAAGTAGAGATAACGCTATATGCAAAAAATGGTATAGCCATCGTATAAGTTAAAATTAAACCTGCAAATGTCATACTATACATCCCTGAAAGATACACACCAAAATTTGTTACTATAAAAAATATTAAAGCCCCTAACAATGCGCCAGAAATTCTGGAGATTAAATTCTTATGAAAAAAATGAGAAATTATCCCGATTAAAAATACGCTCCCCCAAGTAAAGAATGTGCCTGTGTGATAACCGATAACAATATCTGTAATAGCAAAACTGATAATTAAAAAAGGTATATAAGAAATGCCTAGAAATACTGGGACATAAAAACTTAGTGCAATTAAACTTGTGAAATTTGGTGGGTGTGGAATAAATCTGCTTATAGCTAACGCTAAAAATATACCTAAAAAAATATATATCTGCTTCATACTATTAGTATATGCTTTTTAAACCAATATTAAAAGAGCGATCTAACTGAGAATAATCTCTTACTGTTTCGTATTTTTCATCAAAAATATTGGTTATGTTAAAAAATAAATTATAACTTTCCCAGATTTTATAATTAATCGAAAAATCATTAACGAAATAATCATCAAGTCTTTCGTCTGAATATGTTCTATTTCCATTACCGTAGTCTCTAGCCATATCAGACCATTTTGAATTTAGTATAAAACTTAAATTTTTATCGTTTGGCGACTGAAAATTAGTTTGAAGATTTATAATATTTCGCGGGACTCTTACCATTTGTTTATTAGTATAATTTTGATTTGCATTTGGATCGTCTTGTTCAGCTCCATCGTATGTTGAAGTGTAAGTATAATTTAAGTTTAAGTTTAAGTTATCTGAAGCCCTCCAACCTGACATAAGTTCCAAACCTTGAGATTTAACAATACCATCAGCGTTTTGTGTTGTGTAGGCAGCACCTGAGCTATTATTGTCTTTCCAACCTTCTAAAACATTGTCGTATTTAATGTTAAAATAAGTAAGATCAAAGTTTAAGCCATATTCGGATAGACTTTTTTCAATCCCTATGTCAAAACTTTCACTGTTTTCTGCCTTCACAAAAGGTAATGAGTTTGAATTTGCTGCATAAACATAATACATTTCATAGAGGGAAGGGAATCTAAAACCTGTGCCGTATGATGACTTTATTTTTGTAGATTTATCATCAAACAAGTAGGCAAAGGTAACTCTATGAGCTTCTTCATCACCTGCAATTGAATTGTCATCAAACCTTGAACCAAATGTAGCAAAAATATTTTCTGTGAAACGCTTTTGATAATCAAAATAAGTTGATGTTGTATAAAAAGACTCGACTTTTTTTCCAGTCAAATCTTTATTATAGCCGATTTGATCATCCTCTCTTTCTATTCCGAAGATAATACTGTTGTCTAAATCAAAATTATAAATACCTTTATAACCATAATTATATCTATCTCCGTAGTAATTATCTTTGATAGTGTTACCGCTTCCTGGGGCTGCGTTATAAATACGTTTAATGTACGTTTGTGATAGAGAAACTCCACTTATAAATTGTTTGTTATGTTCATACTCCAACATTAAATTAGCTGAAGATTGTATGCTGTCTTCTTCTTCATTATGTGTTGCCGTAGAAGTATCTACTTCTTTATCATACTGTTTGTAGGTATCTGAGAATCTTAAATTACTTTTAAATTTTAATTTATTTGACAAATTTTGGCTATAATTTGCTACCAGAGAATTATTTTTATATCCATCTTTTTCATCGTTATGAGTCATTGCAGACATACCTTCCGTTTGAAATCTCTCAAATCCTAAATAAAAATTTTTGTCATCATCAGATCCAGAATAACTAGCAGAATAGTTTGTTGTTCCATGTGAACCAGTGTTAACCATTGTATTTTTTTGTCTTCCTGGTTTACCTTTTTTTGTTGTAATATTTATTGTGCCCCCAATAGCTCCGCTTCCGTAAACAGAGCTTTGATTTCCTTTTAAAATTTCAACTCTAGATATTTGACTAGTTAAAATATGATTAAAATCAAAATCTCCCGAAACACTTGATGGGTCAGACATTTTTACACCATCAATATATACTGTAGAATATCTTTTGGGTAATCCTCTTAATTGAATAGCTGAGGTTGAGCCATGTCCGCCGTTTTGAAAAAAGTTTGCACTAGTTGTGCTACTTGACAAAACATCTCCTAAAAAAAATTCGTTAGACTTTTTTAAAAATTCTTCGTCTAGAACTACAACCGAAGTGCCAACTGTTGAAGCTGATTGGGGTTTTTTACTTGGAGCAATTACGATAATAGGAATATCTTGTGATAATAAAGTATTATTAATAACAAATACAAAAAAAATCAATTTAACTAAAATTTTTTTTAGCATTAGTAAACCTTTTGTTGTAATTAGAATGTTAATTCTAATTAAGTTTTAAAAAGCCACTGCTAAAAAACATTAGTAGAACTAGACTTTTCCTGGCCATCATTCAACAGCGGACTATACTGGGTGGCGCTCCGACTTTACGGTTGCAGGAACAGCCAATGAATTTCACACTGATTTTCCACCATGCATTTCAGTACATTGTTTTTTATAATGATTACAAAACAATTTGCAAGTAATTAATTTTTCCTAAAAAAGGATCTTATTGTGTTGATAACAAAATTAATTTCACTTTGTCTCATTTCAGGGTAAATTGGTAAGGAAATTATTTCTTTGCAAATTTTCTCAGTCGTCTTCAAATTATGTTTACCCAGCCTAAGTCCTTTGTGTTTATAAAGAGGTTTAGGCCAATTTATTAATACCTCAATTTTCTTATTTCTAAGGTATTTAAAAAGTTTAAATTGTTTGTTTGTTCTAATTACATATGAATTGAAAACGTCCCTGTACTCACCGTTCTTGTTTATCTGTGGAAGAATTAAAGGCAAATCTTGAAAAGAATTATTATAAATTTTTGCGATTTGGTTCCTTCTTGTAATATTCTTTTCTAAAATTTTCATTTTTGTATTAACAATTGAAGCCTGAAGATTATCCAAACGGCTGCAAAACCCAAAAAAATCAATATCGTATCTAGATTTTAAAAACTTTCCGTTTTTTCTTTTACCTTGCCCATGATTTCTTAATCTATATATTTTTTCAAAAAGACTTTTATCATTTGTTACAACAAATCCTCCATCACCAGCTGCTCCTAGCGATTTAAGAGGATGTAGTGAAAAACATCCAGCTTTACCGAAGGTTCCAACAAATTTATTTTTATGTTTTGCACCAAATGATTGAGCCCCATCTTCAACTACTAAAAGATTATATTTTTTCGCAATTTTCATAATCTTAGTCATTTGACATGAGTGTCCATAAAGATGAACTGGAAGTATAGCTTTCGTATTTTTATTAATTAACTTTTCAACTGAGTCAGGGTTAATATTAAAGTCAATGGAAATATCAGCCAAAGCAGGTTTTGCACCTACGTGCCTAATAGCAGACAATGTAGCAACATAGGTGTGAGCTACCGAAATTATTTCTGAATTTTTTTTAAAGCCAAGAGATCCCAACGTAAGTAATATTGCATCGGTGCAACTATTTACTGAAACAACATATTTAACACCAAGATATTTTGCAACTTTCTTTTCAAACTCTTCAACCTCTCCTCTTAAAACAAAGTCTCCTTTCATCATGATTTGTTTGAAATTTTTTAAGTGAGAGTTTTCCTGTTTTTTATATTGTCTTTTGAAATCTATGTAGGGTATTTTCCATTTCATAATTTTTTAAACCTGACGTAAAAAAGTTTTTATACCATTATCTAAAGTGTACTTAAATTTATATTTTAAAAAATCACGTTTATTTATTTTTTTCATTTTACTAAGATCAAAATCATCTTGTCTTTTGTTTGCTTTATCTATGTAAACTTTTGATTTTGAATTGGTTAATCGTATGATTTTCCGAGCTAAATCAATTATTCGTGTTTTTTTGTTTTGACCAATGGTCAGTGTTTTATTTTTATATTTAGATCTCATTGCATGCATTGACGCTCGAGCAATGTCTTCAGCGTGAATAAAGTCTCTTGTTTGCAATCCAGTCCCATGGACTTTGATCTTTTCATTTTTTTTTGCTTTTTGAGTAAAAATAGTGATTACATCTACACCTCTATTGTTTGAACCGTAAACAGTTGAATATCTTAGAATTGTGTAACTTAAATTAAAAAGTAAATTGAAATTTTTAATTATTTGCTCAATGGCAAGTTTAGATGAAGTGTATAAATTTCCCGCTTTACCGTGGGTATATATACTGCTAGCAAAAATAAATCTTTTGATTTTATTAATTCTACAAGCCTCAATTAAATAACTGCTAAACAAAATATTATTCTTAATTGTTTCTAATGGTATAGATTTTACTTTTGTAATATCTGAAACACCCGCTAAATGAAAAACGAAATCAATTTTTCTAGTAACTTTCTTTAATTTTTCAAAATTTGATAGACTAGATTTTATATATTTAATTTTTTTTATCTTAGGTTTTTTTGTATCTAAAATAGTTACTTTAAATTTTTTTTTTACTAGAAGTTTTACTAGATGAGAACCTACAAATCCCCTCCCGCCAGTAACTAATATATTTTTCATTAAAAAATCAGAGTCTTAAACGTAACCACGTTTTTTCTTATTTTTTGAATTTAACTCAGCTAAAGATAAATATTCACTTAATACCTTTGTGCTTAATTTATCGTTTACCATTGGTTTTGGAGATTGATGGAAAAAGTATTCCCATGGTTGTTGATCAAGCTCATGGCCATTTTTCATAAGCTGGTCATATAACTCTGTGCCATAGTAGGGAGCCAAAACAGACAATGAATAATAGTCAGCGTCTATTTTTTTTGCAAAATCAATAGTCTCTTTTAAATCATCATCTGTTTCTCCTGGAAAACCAGCCATAAAATAGGCAGAGAAAGGTACCCCGGCTCTCTTTAACATCTCTGCGCCTTCCATCATTTCTTCTCTAGTCTCTAACTTTTTAACCTCTGAAAGAATTCTATTACTTCCAGACTCAAATCCAATCTTAACTCTTTCACATCCAGCCTCAGCCATTAATTCACAAATTTCATCGTCTAAATGGTCAGCCCTTGCTTCACACTTCCATCGCATTTTTAAATTGTCTTTGATCATCATTCTTAACATTTCTTTCACTCTTTTTTTCTTGACTGTAAAAACATCGTCAACAAAATATACTATGGTATTATCTTCAATTTTAAGTTGATCTTTTTCTTGAATATTTGCTGAAGCTGCATAATCATATTTAGTTGGCACATAATAATTGTTTTTAAGTAAATGCATCTCTTCAAGAACTGACTCCGGTGATCTTAATCTCGTAGTTTTTCTATCCCAGTGAAAAGGAGATGCGCAGTAAGTGCATTTGTAAGGACATCCTCTTATGGTGTTTACATAAGAAACGTCTACATTTTTTCTTTCATTTTCAGGAATATTCCAAAATTTTTCTCTTTCTGGCATCGGCAATTTATCGATATTTTTTATCACGGGCGCAATTCCAGTTTTAATTAAAATCCCTCCAGTATCTCTAGAAACAACTCCTGGAATAAATTTTGGATTTTTATTTTCTACCAAAGCGGTAAATGCTTCTTCTCCCTCTCTTTGAACTGAGTAATCAACTGATGTGAGAGTTTTTAATATGTCAGAGTCTAAAGTAGCGTGTACTCCACCTACAACCTGTTTGATAGATGGATTCGCTTTTTTGACATGTTCAGAAATTATTTTTATAGCACTTATATTAGCAGTATAAGATGTATAGCCTACCCAATCAGGATTAAATCTAATTATATTATCTTTTACTTCATGCCAAATAGCATTGTCCTTATCTTTAAAATAATCTTTATAAGAATTAAAGTTAGAAAAAATTTTTTTGATTTTGATATAACCGTAATCACTTACATAATCTGCATTATATAACCATGCATCATGACCACGTTTATTAAGATAAGAAGCTATATAAGCAATCCCTAAAGAATTTGCATTATATTTTGAACCTAATAACCTGTAGAAAGGTGGATTTACTAAAAGTACTCTTGCCATAATGCTCAGATAACACAAGCAATCTATTTATTCAATAACTCAATTTAACCTATTATTTCGTAAAATCTTTCAGTCATTGTATCCATTGTTGGCAAATTATTTTTACTCATTTCCTCCTGAATTGAAGAATAATTTCTAAGAATATAATTCGTAATTGAAACTAATTCTTCTTTATCACGTTTAATAACATAAACTCCAAATTTATTTTTTTTAACATATGAAATATCATCAAAAATAACTATTGGTCTTTTTCTAGCCAATGACTCTTCTAGCACATAAGGATGAGCCTCGGTGTATGAAGGTAAAATTGTAATATTATTTATATCATAAGTTTTGATTAACTTATCTTCTGACTCGATATAACCTAAAAGTTTAATTTTACTGTTATTTACTTTTAATTTTTCACTTTTTCCAGCAATTGAAAGTTGTCCATCTAAATTAGATGACTCAAATAAACTTATAAAATTTTCAATTCCTTTTTCTGGATTTATTCTTCCTACATACAAAAATTTAGGATAGTCAACCTTAGGTTTGCAAATATTTATAAACCAGTTTTTATTTAATCTAGATGGTAAAACTAGGTATGATTTCTTTGTATCATAAAGCCTTTCATGACAAACAATTATCTTTGAAAATTTTGATACAAAATTTAACATAAAATCGTAAATCCAAACAAATTTTTTTCCAAGTATATAAAGATATTCTTCATGTCCATTGCTCATTAAATAAGTATAAATATTCTTTTTTCTAAACAAAAAAAGAAATAAAAAACTAAGAAAGGTATAAGGACTAACTGCAACAATTAAGTAACGATTATCTTTGTTATTAATAGTTTTTAAGACCTGCCATAAAAAAAATAAAATATTTGTTTCTGCTTTTATACTCTGTAAATTATAAGCATGGTTTTGCTCTTCTTTTGATCTTCTAAAAATACATTCAACATCGTATTTTGAGGACAACTCGTCCGGTAAAATCTTTAAATCTAAATTGGTGCTTTTAAACTGATTTGATGAACTAACAGAAACTCTTTCGTTAGAAATAATGATTAGTTTTTTCATTTTTTATAAAAAAAAATTTTAATAATATAAATATTAACGATAACAAAACTGCTACTATTACATCTTGTAATGGAGATGCTTGAGGATAACCATAATTCCATAATATTACTAAGAGTAACCATATTAACCACTGTAATAAATTTTTTTTAAAATTAAACATGATTAAATATTTTTTTCTTTATCAAAAATGATAAAAGTAGCAAAACTATAAACATTGATATAGGCAAATAAACTTCTCTGGTTAAAATTAAATCAATTAAACTAAAATTATCTGCTTGCTTAATATACTGATTTAATCCTGAGCCAATAGTATTCCATACAAAAAACATTGGAATAAAACCTAGAAAACTAGAAAAAAAATAATTAAATTTTTTCATGTTAAAAAGAACAGGTAATATATTTTGAACTCCAAATGGGATTCCAAGTCCTCCCGCTAGTCTAAAAGCAAAAAAATAGTTAAATTCATTTTTTCTAAAAAGATAAATATATTTAGAAAATTTTTTCAGCAATATATTTTCAACTATGTCTTTAAAAAAAAAATTAGCTATTATGTACAAAATTAACGCGCCCAAAGAAATTGATAAAAGTGAGATAAAAGTTCCTAACCATTTTCCAAATATGATGCCTGATATAATTAGCAGGGGAGATCCGAATCCTAGCAAAGATATCCAAATAATACAGAACAAAAAAAATATTAATAAATTTAAGTAAAGATTTTTCCCAAATATATTATCTAAATCAATTTGTAATTGTTTATAATACGAAAAATCATTCAATCTCGTTAACTCAACATAAGAGAAGATTAAATAAAGGAAAGTGAACAAGATTATTATATATGAAACTCCTAAAAACAGTTTAAGACTTTTATTCATAATTTACCTGTACAATAAACATTAATTAAAATATATACCTTTTAATATTTATGAAAAGAACTTACCAACCAAGTAATCTAGTTAGAAAAAGAAGACATGGCTTTAGAGCTAGAATGTCGACTAAAGCTGGTCGACAACTTATAGCAAGACGTAGAGCCAAAGGTCGAAAAACAATATCAACGTAATCAAATAGATGGTTAAGCTTGAAAGTTTAAAAAAAAGCAACCAATTTAAAAAAGTACTTAAAGAGAAAAAAGTTCACACTAAATATTTTTCTATATTTGCTTCAAAAAATTTTTATAAACCTAAACATAAGAATAACTTGCTAATTAGTTTTGTTATGAAAAAAAAAATCGGTAATGCTGTTAAAAGAAACAAAATAAGAAGAAAATTAAAAGCTATTGTTTATAAATTGTTAAAAAAAAGAGGTGCAATTAACAGAGATTATACTTATATAGTTTTTGGAAAATCAAACGCTTATGCTGAAAAAGAAATTAATCTTATGCCGGCAATGGTTGAGTGTTTTAGTAAAATTAAGTAAATGTCAAAATTAATAATATTTTTAAATATCTACATAATAAAATTTTATAAATACTTTATTTCTCCTCTTTTAGGAAATAAATGTAGATATCTTCCTACCTGTTCAGATTATTACGTAGAGTGTCTTAAAACGTATGGATTCATAAAAGGTTCTGCCATGGGCATTAAAAGAATACTTAGTTGCCATCCTTTTAAATTTTTGGGGGGTGGCTCTGGTTTAGACTTAGTTCCCAATAAAAAAAAATTAACAAAAGGAAAATTTAATGGATAATAAAAATGTTTTTGTAGCAATTGCCTTATCCATGTCAGTTTTGCTTTTTTGGGCAGCATTCTTTGAAAGTCCCAAACCTATTAAAGATAATACTGTTCAAGAAAAAAATGAAAATACTGAAAATGTAATAACTCCAAATATTAATGAGTCTTTAAAGATAAAAAAGATTTCAAGAGAAGACTCTATTAATAGTTCTGAAAGAATTAAAATTGAAAATGATAACATTATTGGCTCAATGTCTTTAGAAGGAGGACTAATTGATGATATTTCGTTTAAAAAACATAAACAAAACTTAAAAAATAATTTAAATATTGAATTCTTAAATCCTTCTCAAACTGAAGATGGATTTTATGTAGAAACTGGGTGGTCGAGTATTGGAAATAAAATTAAAGTTCCTTCTAAAAAATCAATTTGGAAAGTTAAAGGAAACAAAATTTTAAGCAACAATGTACCAGTAGTTTTAGAGTGGAATAACAATGAAGGAGTTATATTCAAAAAAATAATTGAATTAGATAATAAATATCTATTTAAAATTACTCAAGAAGTTCAAAATA
>MDTB01148840.1_pt1 | contig 14064 bp, 9 predicted proteins | sample 811161 | NCBI WGS metagenome assembly MDTB01 (sample SAMN05326650, study PRJNA326480) | marine metagenome | isolation source: seawater | place: Mediterranean Sea | collected 2009
TGATCTATTAATGAAAGATGGAGAGTGTAAAGGATTAATAGCTTGGAATTTAAATGATGGAACAATTCATCGATTTAGAGCTCATACAGTCATTATAGCAACTGGTGGATATGGAAAAGTTTACTATTCAGCTACGTCAGCTCACACTTGTACCGGTGATGGAAATGCTATGGTCTTAAGAGCAGGTCTGCCATTACAAGATATGGAATTTGTTCAATTCCATCCAACCGGAATTTACGGTCACGGTACATTAATATCTGAGGGTGTCAGAGGAGAAGGTGGATACTTAGTAAATTCTAATGGGGAAAGATTTATGGAACGATACGCTCCTAAAGCTAAAGATCTTGCTTCACGAGATGTTGTAAGTAGATCTATTGCAGTAGAAATTAATGAAGGCAGAGGTGTTGGAGCAGATAAGGATCATGTACATTTACATCTAGATCATTTAGATCCAAATGTTATTGAAGAAAGACTGCCTGGCATCTCAGAATCTTCAAAATTATTTGCAAATGTAGATGTTACAAAAGAACCAATACCGGTTGTACCAACTGTTCATTACAATATGGGTGGTATACCAACTAATTACAAAGCAGAAGTTTTAACGTTGAATGGTTCAACAAAGACAGTACCAGGATTAATGGCAATTGGAGAGGCTGCATGTGTGTCAGTACACGGAGCAAATAGACTTGGTTCAAATTCGTTAATTGATCTTGTAGTTTTTGGTAGAGCGGCTGCTAAAAGAGCTGCAGAACTTGTTAAATCAGGAACTCCTCATGAGGAAATATCTCAATCAGAAACTGAAAAATGTTTGGACAGATTTGATAAACTTAGAAATGCAAATGGAGCAAATAGTACAGCTGATTTAAGATTGTCTATGCAAAAAACAATGCAATCAAAATGTGCGGTATTTAGAACAGAAAGAACTTTAAAAGAAGGTGTTAATGAAATAAGAAAACCATACGAAGGAATGGATAATTTATCTGTTAAAGATAAGTCTTTAATTTTTAATACAGATCTTGTTGAAACACTCGAATTTGATAATTTAATAAGACAGGCTATTACTACAATGGACTCTGCATTCCACAGAAAAGAGAGCAGAGGGGCCCACGCTAGAGAGGATTACCCAAAAAGGAATGACGAAAAATATATGCAACATACTCTATCATGGTGCAATGGTACAAAAACTAAAATCGATTATAGACCAGTACATAGCTCAACACTAACAAATGACGTTCAATATTTTCCACCTCAAGAAAGAGTTTATTAATGGTTCAGATAAGTTTGCCTCAGAATTCAAAAATTCAAAAAGGCAAATATTATAAAGATAAAACTGGGTCAAAAAATTTACGTAAAGTTAATATTTATAGATGGGACCCTTCAACCGGCGAAAATCCGAGAATAGATACTTATGAGGTTGATATGGAGAATTGTCCATCAAAAGTACTTGATTTGCTTAATAAAATTAAAAACGAAATAGACTCTTCGATTGCCTATCGAAGATCATGTGCTCACGGCGTATGTGGATCTTGTGCTATGAACATGGACGGCAAAAATGGATTGGCTTGTACAAAACCTCATTCAGAAATAAAAGGAGATATAAATATTTATCCTTTGCCTCATCTCAAAGTGCAAAAAGATTTAATAGGAGATTTATCAACATTGTATAAACAATACGCATCTGTTGAACCTTGGTTGAAGAACTCAAACACTACAAGTGATAAAGAAAATTTTCAATCAAAAGAAGATAGAGCTAAATTAGATGGGTTATATGAATGTATTATGTGTGCTTGCTGTTCAACATCTTGTCCGAGTTATTGGTGGAATGGTGAAAAATATTTAGGTCCCGCAGTATTACTTCAAGCTTACAGATGGATTATTGATTCAAGAGATGAAGAAAGAAAAGAGAGATTAAAGAAAGTAGCAGATGAATTAAAGCTTTATAGATGCCACACTATCATGAATTGTACAAATGCTTGTCCAAAGGGTTTAAATCCTGCAAAAGCGATAGCATCTATAAAGAAAATGCTTGCAACAGGCTAATTACTTAATTAAATAAATTCTTCATGAATTTAATACAACATTTTGTAAATGGTACGACATATAAGGGTAATTCAAATACAAAAGGTAAAGTATTTAATCCAGCAACTGGTGAACAAGTGTCCGAAGTAATACTTGGAACTAAAGATGATTTAAATAAAACAGTAGAAATAGCGAAAAAAGCTTTTGAATCTTGGTCACTAAAACCACCTCTTCAGAGAGCAAGAGTGATGTTTAGGTTTAAAGAATTAATAGAGAAAAACTCCGATGAAATTGTTAAATTAATAGTTTCTGAACACGGCAAGGTATATGAAGATGCCAAAGGTTCATTAACTCGGGGTATAGAGGTAGTAGAATATGCGTGTGGAATACCTCAAATATTAAAAGGAGAATTCACCGAAAATGTGGGCTCTGAAGTTGATAGTTGGTCCGTAAGACAACCCTTAGGAGTTTGTGCAGGTATAACACCATTTAACTTTCCTGCAATGGTTCCTATGTGGATGTTTCCGATGGCAATAGCGTGTGGAAATTCATTTATATTAAAACCCTCTGAAAAAGATCCATCATGTTCATTAAAACTTGCAGAGCTTTTAAGTGAAGCAGGTTTACCCGATGGAGTATTTAATGTGGTAAACGGTGATAAAGAAGTTGTTGATGCAATTTTAATAAGCAAAGATATTCAAGCTGTTAGCTTTGTTGGATCCACTCCAATAGCTAAATATATTTATGAAAATGCTGCTAAAAATGAAAAAAGAGTACAAGCTCTTGGTGGAGCAAAAAATCATTGTGTGGTTATGCCTGATTGTGATTTAGATCAAGCTGTAAATGGATTGATGGGAGCAGCTTATGGATCCGCTGGTGAAAGATGTATGGCTCAGTCAGTTGCTGTTGCAGTTGGCGACATTGCAGATCAACTAGTTGATAACCTTTCAAAAAAAGTTGAATCATTAAAAGTTGGCCCTGGTATGGACAAAAATTCGGAAATGGGACCTTTAATAACTAAAGAACATTTAGAGAAAGTTAAAGGATACGTTAATTTAGGTGAAAAAGAAGGCGCAAAACTTGTTGTAGATGGGCGACATTTAAAACTCCAAGGTTATGAAAATGGTTTTTTTATGGGTGGGTGTCTCTTTGACAATGTCACCGAGGATATGAGAATTTATAAGGAGGAAATTTTTGGTCCTGTATTATCAGTTGTGAGAGCAAAAGACTTTAAACAAGCTTCAGATTTGGTAAATAATCATGAGTTTGGTAACGGAGTGAGTATTTTTACAAGGGACGGTGATGTTGCTAGAACATTTTCAAGTAAAATAAAAGTTGGCATGGTTGGAATAAATATACCAATACCAGTCCCTATGGCATTCCATAGTTTTGGAGGCTGGAAAAGATCGCTTTTTGGAGATCAGCACATGCATGGTCCAGAAGGTGTAAGATTTTATACTAAACTAAAAATAGTAACTTCAAGGTGGCCGAGAGGTATTAGATCAAATCCTGAATTTACAATGCCTACTATGAAATAAATATGAGCAAAAAAATATCATTAATAGGAGCAGGCCAAATTGGAGGAACATTGGCGCATTTACTTGGAATAAAAGAAGTTGTGTCTGAAATAGTTTTATTTGATGTAGCCGTAGGTGTTGCAAAAGGTAAAGCATTAGATATAGCTCAATCATCTTCAGTAGATGGATTTAACGTAAAATTTTCAGGCACTGATAATTATAAAGATATTAAAAATTCTGATGTCATAATTATAACAGCTGGTGTTCCAAGAAAACCTGGAATGAGTAGAGACGATTTACTAGGAATAAATTTGAAAATTATGAAACAGGTTGCTGAAGGTATTAAATCAAATTGTCCTAGTGCCTTTGTTATTTGTATTACAAATCCACTAGATGTTATGGTAATGGCTTTGCAAACTTATTCTAATTTACCAAAAAATAAAGTTGTCGGGATGGCAGGTATATTAGACTCTTCTAGATATAAATTATTTTTATCAGAAGAACTAAATGTTCCAGTTAAACAAATAGATGCACTAGTAATGGGAGGCCATGGCGACACAATGGTACCTCTTCCAGGTTTTACTAAAGTTAATGGTAAGAATCTATTAGATTTAATAGATGATGGAACAATATCCAAAGAAAGAGTTGAAGAAATTAATCAAAGAACTAGAGATGGAGGGGCTGAAATAGTAAAATACCTCGAAACAGGTTCAGCATTTTATGCTCCAGCTGCTTCAGGAGTGGAAATGGCGATAAGTTACATTAAAGATGAAAAAAAACTATTACCATGTGCGGTTTATTTAGATGGTGAATACGGAGTAGAAAATATTTATGCTGGGGTTCCTGTAATTATCGGAAAAAATGGAGTCGAAAAAATTGAGGAAATAAAATTACAAACCAAAGAGAAAAATGAATTCAATAAATCAGTTGAATCTGTAAAAAAACTTTGGGAAGCAGCAACAAAAATTGATCCTGATCTAAATAAATAATGAATATACATGAGCATCAAGCAAAAAAGCTTTTAAAAGAATTTGGAGCGCCCGTACCCAATGGAGTTTATGGATTTAGTGTAGATGAAATTTTGAAAAAATCTAAGCTGCTTAAAACTGAAAAATATGTTTTAAAAGCACAAATACATGCTGGAGGAAGAGGAAAAGCTGGAGGAATTACAATAGCAAATAGCCTTGATGAATTAAAACTGGCGGCAAATCAACTTTTTGGTAAGATATTGATAACTCATCAGACTGGACCTAAAGGAAAGAAGGTTGAAAGATTATATGTAGAGGAAGCGTCCAATATAGATAAAGAATTTTATCTTTCATGCTTGGTAGATAGAAAAAGCTCAAAAATCGCATTTATTTCAAGTGTGCAAGGAGGAATGGACATTGAAGAAACAGCGATAAAAACCCCTGAAAAAATAATTACGACTAAGGTAGATTTCAATAATGAAATATCAGAAGCTGATTGTGAAAAAATTATTAGGGTTTTTAATCTTGAATATGATGCCAAAGATCAGGGTATAGAATTAATAAAATGTGTATATAAAATGTTTAAAGAAAAAGATGCGAGTCTAGTTGAAATTAACCCTCTTATATTAACCAAAGAAAATAATATTGTATGTTTAGATGCAAAAGTTATATTAGATGATAATGCTATTTTCAGACACCCAGGTCACTTAGAATTAAGGGATTTAAATGAAGAAGAGCCCACCGAAATAGAGGCAAGTAAGCACGATTTATCGTATATTAAATTAGATGGAAATATAGGATGTATGGTAAATGGTGCTGGATTAGCTATGGCAACCATGGATATAATAAAGTTACATGGTCAAACTCCTGCAAATTTCTTAGATGTCGGTGGGGGAGCTTCAAAAGAAAAAGTATCTTCAGCCCTAAAAATAATTTTATCTGATAAAAACGTAAAAGGTATATTAATCAATATTTTCGGTGGTATTATGAGATGTGACATACTTGCAGCGGGAGTAGTTGAAGCTGCAAAAGAAGTCAAAATAAATTTACCAATTGTTGTAAGATTAGCTGGTACTAATGTTGAAGAAGGAAATAAGATATTAAAAGAATCTAAGTTAAAAATAATAACAGCTTCAGATTTGTCAGACGCTGCAAAGAAAATTGTAAAAATAATTAAATAATGTCTATTCTAGTTAATAAACATACAAAATTAATCTGCCAAGGTTTCACAGGTTCACATGGAACATTTCATTCAGAGCAAGCATTAAATTACGGAACTAACTTAGTTGGCGGTGTCACACCAAGAAAAGGTGGTCAAGTACATCTAGGTAAACCAGTTTTTAATTCTGTAAAAGATGCAGTTAATGAAACAAATGCAAATGCTTCAATGATTTATGTACCAGCAAAATTTGCTGCCGATGCAATTATAGAAGCCATTAATTCATCAATTGAAATTATAGTATGTATCACTGAGGGTATCCCCGTTTTAGATATGTTAAGAGTAAAGAAATATCTATCAAACTCTAAATCTAAATTGATAGGTCCTAATTGTCCTGGAGTTATTACTCCAGATGAGTGTAAAATTGGGATAATGCCAGGAAATATACATAAAAAAGGCTCAGTTGGTATAGTCTCAAGATCTGGAACTCTAACATACGAAGCAGTAGATCAAACTTCAAAGTTAGGATTAGGCCAATCTACTTGCATTGGTATTGGAGGTGATCCAATTAATGGTACTAATTTTATAGATTGTTTAGAACTTTTTCTAAATGATATCGAAACAGAATCTATTGTAATGATAGGTGAAATTGGAGGATCAGCAGAAGAAGAAGCTTCAGAGTATATAAAAAATCATAAAATAAAAAAACCAATGGTAGGTTTTATTGCAGGAATAACAGCACCTCCTGGACGAAGGATGGGTCACGCAGGCGCAATAATATCTGGTGGCAAGGGCGGAGCAGAGGAAAAAATCAAAACGATGGAAGATGCAGGCATTTCAATGGCTAAATCTCCAGCAGATATAGGAAAAACTTTATTAAACAAATTGTCACTTTAAATATTTATTTGTAACACTATAATAATAATTAACTAATGAGTTCAGAAAAAAATATTAATTTAAAAAAAACATCTTTTTTATCAAAGATAAATAGCTCTTTTATAGAGCAAATGTATTTAAGGTATATAAATAAAGATCCCTCTCTACCAGAAAGTTGGAAATCTTATTTTTTAGATTTAAATGATGATTTAGATTCAGTAATTAAAGAAATAGAGGGACCATCCTGGAGAAAAAAAAAACTATTTGATAAAACCAAAGATTTTGACTTAGCAACTTTGGAGCAACAAAAAATTGATTCTATTAAAGCAATAGCGTTAATTAGGTCCTATAGAATTAGAGGCCATCTAATAGCCAATCTTGATCCACTAGGAATGATGAAGAGAGAATATTTACATGAATTACATCCATCAGACCATGGCTTTAAAAAGGATGACTATGATAGAAAAATTTACTTAAGCTCTTATTTAGATAGCAGTTACTCAACAGTCAAAGATATAATGTCCAAGCTACGTAAAGTTTACTGTTCGACTATAGGTGCTGAGTTTATGCATATTTCAGATCCTGTAGAAAAAATATGGTTTAGGGAAAGAATGGAAAAAAAAGAAAATCATGTAAATTTTACTAATAAAGGGAAAAGAGCAATTTTAAAAACAATTATAAAAGCTGAGGGCTTTGAAAAATATTTAGCTAAAAAATTTATAGGAACTAAAAGATTTGGCCTTGACGGCGGTGAAGCATTAGTGCCCGCTCTCGAACAAATTATAAAACGAGGTGGTCAACTAGGCGCTAAGGAGATTAAAATTGGAATGCCTCATAGAGGAAGATTAAATGTTTTAGCTAATGTTTTACAAAAATCTTATAAAAAGATTTTTAATGAATTTGTTGGAGAATTAGATTCCAAAAGTGAGGAGTCTGCTGGAGATGTAAAATATCATTTGGGTGCATCATCAAATCGAGAATTTGATGGAAATTTAGTTCATGTTAGTCTTACAGATAATCCTTCACATTTAGAGGCTGTAAATCCAGTGGTTTTAGGACAAGTACGTGCGAAACAGTTTTATCATAGTGACAACGAGAGAAAGCAAGTAATACCGATCTTAATTCACGGTGACGCAGCATTTGCTGGGCAGGGAGTAGTTGCAGAATGTTTTGCGATGTCAGGTTTGAAAGGTCATAATACTGGAGGAACGATTCACGTAATTGTAAACAATCAAATTGGTTTTACAACAAGTCCTAGATTTGCTAGATCAAGTCCCTACCCATCTGATCTAGGTAAAATTGTTGAGGCTCCAATATTACATTGTAATGGAGACGATCCTGAGGCAGTTGTTCATTGCGCAAAAATTGCTATTGAATTTAGACAAAAATTTAAAAAGGACGTAGTTATTGATATAATATGTTATCGAAGATTTGGACACAATGAGGGAGATGAGCCATCTTTTACTCAACCTTTAATGTATAAAAAAATCAAATCTCACCCAACAACACTAAAAATTTACTCAAAAAAACTTATCGAAGAACATTCCATAACAGAAAAGGATTTAGAATATGAAAAAAAAGAATTTAATGATCTATTAGAAAACCAATTTAAATCTGCTAAAGATCATCACCCTAAGATGGATTGGTTTGAAGGTACATGGTCTAGATATAGACCTCAAAAAGGTAAAGATAAAATAGGAAATACAGGTGTACAAAAAAGTGAGTTAACCAAAGTTTCTGATAAGATTCATTCCTTAAAAGAGGAGTTAAATATCCACAAAACTATTAAAAGAATATTTATTAATAGGCATAAATCGGTGAATGAGGGAAAAAATATAGACTGGTCAACAGCTGAAGCCTTAGCGTTTGGAACTTTGTTGAACGAAGGATTTCCAGTAAGATTAGTAGGACAGGACTCTGGCAGGGGAACTTTTAGTCAAAGACACTCAGTTCTGAGAAACCAAGAAGATAATTCTAGATATATTCCATTAAATAATATTTCTGTAAACCAAAAAAATTTTGAAATAGTTGACAGCTTTTTATCTGAGTTAGCTGTTCTAGGATTTGAATATGGATATAGTTTAGTAGAGCCAGAAACACTAACCATTTGGGAAGCTCAATTTGGCGATTTTGCAAATGGAGCTCAAGTAGTTATTGATCAATTTATTGCCTCAGGAGAAAGGAAGTGGAGCAGAGCTTCGGGGTTAGTAATGCTTTTGCCTCATGGATATGAAGGACAAGGACCTGAACATTCCTCTGCAAGACTTGAAAGATTTTTACAATTGAGCGGACAAGAAAATTTACAAGTAGTTAATTGTACAACCCCAGCAAATTACTTCCACGTTTTAAGAAGACAAATACATAGAGATTTTAGAAAACCTTTAATTATTATGACACCTAAGTCGTTGCTAAGAAATAAACTTTGTGTCTCTAATCTCGAGGATTTCGGTAAGAATAAGGCCTTTCATAGAGTGCTCAAAGATCATTCTTATCTAAATGATAGCAATTTTCTTAAGTTAAAAGACGATAAAGATATTCAAAAAGTAATTATTTGCTCGGGTAAGATTTATTTTGATCTACTTAAGACGAGGGAAACAATAAAGAGGAATGATATAGTTTTAGTGAGAGTAGAACAACTTTATCCTTTTCCGGTAAAGTCATTAGTCAAAGAAATCAAAAAATACAGTAAAAATGCAAGCTTTTTTTGGTGTCAAGAAGAGCCAAAAAACATGGGTGCTTGGAGTTCTGTTAGAGATTATATACAATGGACTTTAGATTACATTGGAGCTAATAATAATAAAATTTCTTATATTGGCAGGAACTCAGCTGCGTCACCCGCAACAGGGTATGCTAAAAGACATGTGGCCCAACAAGAAGAAATTTTAAGGAAAGTATTTGAATAAATGAGTGATGATATATTAGTGCCCGTTCTAGGAGAAAGCGTAACTGAAGCCACAGTTGCACGTTGGTTAAAAAAAGAGGGAGAAGAGGTAACGGCAGATGAACCAGTTGTGGAGTTGGAAACTGACAAAGTTAATTTGGAGGTGCCTTCACCAGTTAGCGGTGTAATTTCACAAATTAATTCAAAAGATGGAGAAAACGTAGAGGTTGGATCTGTTTTAGGCATAGTGACCAGTGGTCAAACTAAGTCCGCAGATAAAGTAATTAAACAAGAAAAAATTCCTCCTGTAACAGAAAAAATAATTGAAGAGGCAGAAAAAGTTAAAGATGAAGAAACTAAAAAAGAAAATGTGATTAAACTAGCTAAAGAAAAAGATCATGAACAGAATAAGATTTCTGAAAATATCATGAATAAAGATGAGCCATTAATACTTACAAATGAAGTTTCTAATGGCAAAGCAAAGCTAATTAATAATCATCTCTCACCTTCTGTAAGAAAAATAGTTACTGAGCAAAATTTAAAACTTGAGGGGATAAGAGGATCAGGAAAACACGGTGCAATTTTAAAGGGTGACTTATTAAATTTAATGAATAAGAAACCACAAATAAATCAAAGAAAAATAAAGTACGGCCCCGAGGAAATAATTCAAATGTCTAGATTAAGACAAACTATTGCTAAAAGGCTTAAGTCAGCTCAGGAGACAGCGGCAATGCTAACAACTTTCAATGAAGTTGATATGTCAAAAGTCATCAATTTTAGAGAGGAGAATCAAAAAGAATTTAAAAAAAAATTTAATATTAAATTAGGATTTATGTCATTCTTTGTAAAAGCATCAATAAAAAGTTTGAAATTATTTCCTGCAATAAATGCGGAGGTTGAGGGTAATCAAATAATTTATAAAAACTATTATAATATTAGTTTTGCTGTTGGTACAGATAAAGGACTGGTTGTTCCTGTATTAAAAAATGCAGATGAAATGTCATTTGCTGAAATTGAAAAAAATATTAAGAGTTTATCAGACAAAGCAAATGATGGAATTTTATCAATTGAAGATTTACAAGGAGGAACTTTTACAATTAGCAATGGAGGAGTTTATGGATCGATGCTATCAACCCCAATAATTAATCCACCTCAATCAGGCGTTTTAGGAATGCATAATATTGTTGAGAGACCAATAGCAGTTAGTGGCGATATAAAGATTAGACCAATAATGTATTTAGCACTATCTTACGATCATAGGATTATCGATGGTAAAGAAGCTGTATCTTTTTTAAAAGGAATTAAAGAAAGTTTAGAGGAACCTGAGAAGCTATTTTTAGATATCTAAATGTCAGAAAAATTTGATGTAATAATAATTGGTGGAGGGCCAGCAGGGTATGTATGTGCAATAAGAGCATCACAGCTTGGATTAAAAACTGCATGTATCGAGTCTAGAGGAGCACTTGGTGGAACTTGTTTAAATATTGGATGCATACCCTCAAAAAGTTTATTAAATTTATCGGAAGCCTTTAGTAAGGCTCAAAACTTTTCAAAAATTGGAATTGAAACTGGAGAAATTAAATTGAACCTACCAAAAATGATGCAAAACAAGGATAAAGCAGTTACTATTTTAACCAAGGGTGTAGAATTTTTATTAAAAAAAAACAAAGTAACTTATATAAAAGGCAAAGGTAGTTTATTAGGGGATAATAAAATTTCAATTAATAGCAAAGATAGTGAAATAAAAATCATTGAAGGTAAAAACATTATTATTAGTACTGGATCTGAAGCCTCAACATTACCAGGAATTGAATTTGATGAGGTAAAGATATTGTCATCAACCGGAGCATTGAGTATGTCTAGGGTTCCAAAAAAAATGATAATAATAGGTGCTGGTTATATTGGACTTGAAATGGGATCAGTTTGGTCTAGACTTGGGTCAGATGTGCATGTAATCGAATATCTTGACCATATAACACCAGGATTAGACATAGAAATATCAAATGAATTTATGAAAATATTAAAAAAGCAGAAAATAAATTTTCATCTAAACACCAAAGTAGAAAAAATATCAAAAATAGGAAATGGTGTTACTATTGAAACACTTGATCGTCAAAATAATAAAAAATTATTTGAGGGCGATGTGGTATTAATTTCTGTTGGTAGAAAACCATATACAAAAAATCTAAATTTAGAAAAAGTTGGCATTCATTGTGATGAAAAAGGCAGAATAGAAGTAAACAGTAATTTTGAAACAAATGTAAAAAATATTTACGCTATTGGAGATGTTATAAGTGGTCCGATGTTGGCCCATAAAGCTGAAGAGGAAGGAATAGCAGTTGCAGAGTTAATTGCGGGCCAAGCTGGACACGTAAATTATAATTTGATTCCAGGTGTAATATATACTTCACCAGAAGTAGCGTATGTAGGAAAGAATGAGGAGGAACTTAAAAAAAAAAATCTTGATTATAAGGTAGGAAAATTTCCTTTCATGGCAAATTCAAGAGCAAAGGCTATAGATCAACCCGAAGGCTTTGTTAAAATATTAGCAGATCATAAAACAGATAAAGTTTTAGGAGTACATATTATAGGACCTCATGCAGGCGAAATGATAGCTGAAATGTCTGTAGCAATGGAATTCGGTGCAAGCTCAGAAGATATTGCGAGAACTTGTCATGCACATCCAACATTTTCAGAAGCAATAAAAGAGGCGGCATTATCGGTAGATAAGAGACAGATTCACTCTTAAATTTAAGACTTTAATATGTCAAAACGCGCTCTTTCTAATATAAAATAAAACTATAAAAATCTTCCATGTTAAAATCTAATAAAAATTTAAACTCTAAAATATCTGATGTAACCGATATCAGTAAACCATGGGATAAAGATAATCAGGCTTGGTGGGACTGGTATGTGGGTCTTGCAGATAATGATACTAAAAAGTATGAAATTATTGATGCCGATCCTTTACCAGATATTGCAATACCTAGTGATGACGATGTTATTTTGGAATTAGCTGAGCCCTACCATTTAACTGATGATCAAATTTATTTTTTTAAAAAAAATGGTTTTATAAAACTTAAAAAAGTTTTCTCACCCGGGGCTGTGCTAAAACTTCGAGTGGAGTTAATTAATCTGTTAAAAGAAGAGTTTAAAGTTGATCCAGATAAAGGGGCACGTGACCGTTTCCTTAGTCTCGAAATGATTTGGCCTAATAATGAACTTCTTCGTGCTTACGTATTGTCACCGCGTTTAGGGCAAATTTCAGCAAATCTTCTTGAAGTACCAGCTGTTAGACTTTACCATGACAATGTGTTAGCTAAACAATCTGGTTGTGGTCGTACTCCATGGCACTTTGACGATCATCATTTTCCACTAGATACTAATGACGTAGTTACTGCTTGGGCTCCAGCACAACCAATCCCTCTTGAAATGGGTCCACTCTCTTTTGCTTATCCACTTGATGTACATGAATTAGTTAATGCTGTCGCGTTTGAAAAAACAGGTACTGGATATGACCGTGGGGTTTCTGATATTTTTTCAAAAAATAATGTGAGTGTGAATGAAACACCATTTGAAATAGGTGAAGTTAGTTTTCATCATAATTTAAATTTTCATACTGCTTCACGTAACCGAACTAATCGTAGCCGAGTAGCTCTAGCCAATACATACTATCGAGATGGAGCGAGAGTAATTAAATCACCCACGATGGTCTCCGGTGACTGGCAGAAATTTATGCCGAACATCAAACCAGGAGATATAGCCAATAGCCTACTAAATCCAGTTTGTTGGCCAGTTAAAGATAAACCATGAAAGAAATAAGTAATCATAAGGGATTAAATTCTATTTGGACTGACAGTCTTGCTCGTAATCTAAATCCTGATGGTAACGCTTTGGTTGATCATTTAATAACTGTCCATCAAAAACACACTGGTTTCACTGAAGAGTGTGCAAGTTCTTGTCGTGATAAATCTGGACGTAATAGTTATGAATGGCTTGCTGAAATTGTACCTGATAAAGAGAGTTTAAGTATATTAGATCTCGCCTGTGGGTCGGGGCCGTTATTAAAAATTTTATTCGATCGAAATAAAAATTTAAACTTAAAAGGTGTAGACATGTGTCTTGAAGAATTAGAATTAGCCAAAACCCGTCTTTCGAACTGCAGAGTTAATCTCATTAAGTCAAAAGCACAAAATATGACAGCAATTAATGATAACTCTGTAGACATAATATTATGTCATTGGGCTTTAACATTAATGGATCCTATAGCACCTGTGTTAAATGAAGTCAGAAGAGTTTTAACTTCTAAGGGTATGTTTGCAGCATTAGTTGATGGACCAATGAGTGCGGCGCCTGGCTACACAGAGGTACATGATTTAATTTATAATTATGCTCAAGAAGAAATACCTAGTTATGGAAAGGTTGACTTGGGTGATCCAAGGATAAGAGGATCAGAAAGCCTTAATAACCTTGTGCATAAGACTTTTCCAGAAGCAAATATAACTATCGAGACAAATGTTGTATCAATGGAGGGCCCGGTTAACCAGATAGCCGAAATTGCAGCAGGATTTTTTTATGCTTCATTTGTATTAAATTCAGATAAAAGAAGATTAATGATTAAAAAACTATCCAATATTCTTGCAA
>MDTB01210845.1_pt1 | contig 14062 bp, 13 predicted proteins | sample 811161 | NCBI WGS metagenome assembly MDTB01 (sample SAMN05326650, study PRJNA326480) | marine metagenome | isolation source: seawater | place: Mediterranean Sea | collected 2009
CAAAATAATCTAAAAATGATGAAAGAGCATTTGAGGAATTACTAGAAAAGTTTAATACACTTTCTAAATATATAGCATCTGATGCATTTATAGTTAAACTGGCTACTGAAATCAAAATAGATATTAGTAGAAAAATAACCATATGCTTATTAAGAAATTTATCCATAAATCAAATAATATCCTAAAAATACTTAAATACTTAAAAAATTTATACTAATTTAGGCTAATTGTGCTATACTCCACTTCGGAGTTTTTAGAAATCAAATAAAAATTGGAAAATTTACTTAAAGAAAACGAAATAAATTTAAGAACACTATTTGAAGCAGGTGTTCATTTTGGCCATCCAACAAGAAAATGGAATCCTAAAATGGACAACTTTATTTATACTAAGAAATCTAAGTCACATGTTATAGATCTTGAAAAGACTTTATATCAGCTAGAAAAAGCTAGAAAATTGTTAATTGAAATAATATCTGATGGCGGGCAATGTATGATGGTAGGCACCAAGTTGCAGGCATCAGCAACCATAAAAGATGAAGCAGTAAGAAGTGAAAGTTTATATGTTAATCAAAGATGGTTAGGTGGTATGATTACAAATTTTTCAACTATGAAATCTAGAGTTGATACATTGAAAACTATCGAATCAACTGTCTCTGAAGCTGATAGCAAAACAAATACTAAGAAAGAACTTCAAGTATTAGCTACAAAGGCAAAAAAATTAAAGAAGTTTTTTGGTGGACTTGTTGGCATAGAAAAAATTCCAGAAGTAATTTTCATTGTCGATACTGAAATGGAAATTAATGCAGTAAATGAAGCTAAAAAATTGGGCATTCCTATAATTGCAATTGTTGATACAAATAGTGATCCTAGTGAAATAGATGTTCCTATTCCGGGAAATGATGATGCATTAAGATCAATTCAGCTAATAACTAATTATATTTCTGAATCAATTATTATTGGTAGAGAAAAATTTAGTCAAAAGCTTAATGAAGAAGCTTTAAAAGCTAAAGAGCAATTAAAATCTGAAAAATAACTTTACTTAGGAGTTTTATGGATATTGATGTAAATAAAGTAAAAGAAGTTAGAGAAAAAACTGGCGCTGGAATAATGGCTGCTAAAAAAGCTTTAGAGGATTCAAATGGTGATGTTGATAAAGCTGAAGAAATATTAAAAAAGCAAGGCCTATCAAACGCAATGAAAAAATCAGGCAGAGAAACTTCTGAAGGTGTTATTCAATCTTACATTCATGCAGGAAACAAAATTGGTGCGATGGTTGAATTAAAATGCGAAACTGACTTTGTAGCTAGAACTGAAGAATTTATTGAATTAACAAAAGATCTAGCAATGCAGGTAGCTGCAATGAGCCCTATTTACATTTATCCTGAAGATGAGGGAGCTGAAAGTACATCTCCTGAAGAAATTTTGATTTCACAATCATTTATTAAAGACCCTTCTTTAACTATTGAAGATATGGTCAAATCAATGATTTCAAAAGTTGGCGAGAATATAAAGATTTCTAAAATTGTAAAATTCGATTTATCTTAATATGTCTGGATCATCAAGAACTGTTCTTCTTAAGTTAAGTGGAGAAGCACTTGTAGGATCAAAAAAATTTGGAATAGACAAAGAAATTCTTGATTACTTAGCATCTGAAATTCATAAAGTTATAAAGGAATTTCCTGAACTCAAGCTTTCACTCGTTGTAGGTGGTGGGAATATATGGAGAGGTGCTGATTATGAAAAAGTTGGAATGGATAGATCAGTAGCTGATCAAGCTGGAATGCTTGCAACTATGATAAATGGGCTGGCAATTCAAGACTCTTTAGAAAAAATTGGTATCCCGGTAAGAACAATGTCCGCTCTTTCAAACCCATCAGTCTCAGAATTATTTATCAGAAGAAGAGCTCTAAGGCATCTAGATAAAGGAAGAGTAGTAATCTTAGTTGGTGGAACAGGCAACCCTTATATGACAACTGATACAGCTGCAGCTCTTAGAGCATTGGAAATTTCAGCCGATTTATTAATGATGTCTAAAAATGATGTTGATGGTGTCTATGACTCTGACCCAAAAAATAACCCTAGTGCAAAAAAAATTAACAGCATCTCTCATCTTGATGCCTTATCAAGGCAAATTAAAGCGCTTGATAGTACCGCATTATCAATGTGTATGGATAATAAAGTGCCTATAAGTGTTTTTAATATTTTTAATAAAGGTTCATTGTCAGGTATCCTTGGTGGAAAGAAAATTGGAACTCTTATTACACACGACGGGAAGGGGAATTTATGAATGACAAGGAATTCTTAGAGGATTTATCATTAAAAATGATGATTTCTGTTGAACATTTAATAAATGAATTAAGTTCAATGAGAACTAATAGAGCTCATACTGGTCTTGTTTCAGGAATTTCTATTGACTACCACGGAACAGCCATGAAATTGTCCGAATTAGGCCAGATAAGTGTTTCTGATGGTTCTATGATACTTATTCAATTATGGGATAAGACAGCAATAGAAATGGTTTCAAAAGAAATTGAATCTTCTGATATAGGAATAAATCCAAGTATTGATGGAGACACAATTCGACTGGTTGTGCCACCATTAACAGAAGAGAGAAGAATTGAATTAGTTAAAATTGTTAAAAAGAAGTCTGAAGATGCAAAGATATCAATAAGAAATGTTAGGCGAAACGCAATGGATGAGATAAAAGAATCAGAAAAAAATGGTGATATTTCTCAAGATGAGAGCAGAAGGCTTCAATCTGAAATTCAAAAAAATACTGATAAAAGCATTGATGATATTTCTAAGATATCTCAAAATAAAGAAAACGAGTTAATGGAAGTCTGAAAAATTTTGGCTAATGATTCCAGCGAAATCTTAAAAAGTAAAATTCAAGAAATTTTCAAATCAAGTAAGTTATCTATTCCAAATCATGTTGGATTTATTATGGATGGGAATAGAAGGTGGGCCACAGAAAATAAAAAACCAGTTTTTTATGGCCACAAAGAAGGTACAAAAAATCTTGAATCTTTAGTTGATTTTTCTATAAAAATTGGAATTAAGTTCCTTACTATATATACTTTTTCAACTGAAAATTGGGAAAGGCCAAAACTAGAAGTAAATTATATTACTAAGACATTATTATCAGAGTCTTTAAATGAAAATTTTGATAATTTGGATAATTTAGGCGTAAAAATAGTAATTAAGGGCAGTATAGAAAAATTAGATAAACCACTAAAAAATAAAATTATTAATGCTCAGAAAAAAACTCAACATAATAAATCAATTTCACTGGTAATTGCATTTGATTATGGCGGAAGGAATGAGATTGTAAATACTATTAAAGAAATTCTTGAAGATAATATTGATCCAAAAAAAGTTACTGAAGAATTATTCGATAAATATATTAATAAAAATGATGTTCCTGATCCTGATTTGATTATAAGGACTGGAGGAGAGTACAGGTTAAGTAATTTTTTAATTTGGCAGTCTGCATATAGTGAATTTTATACATCAGAAGTTTTATGGCCAGATTTTTCAAAATATGATTTTTTTGAAGCACTTAAAAGTTATTCATTAAGAAATAGAAAATTTGGTATAAATTGATGAAGCAAAGAATTTTAACGTCATTATTACTAGTGCCATTACTTTTTTTATCTTTAATATCTGAATTATTTCTCTATATATTTATGTTTTCAATTTGCTTACAAATAGTTAGAGAAACTAATTTGTATATTTATGAAAAAAATAAAAAAATTAGGACATTCTTTTATTCCGTAATTATTTCTGGGTATTACTTTTCAATAATAATTATTCCTGATAGTTTCATAGCATTTTTATTGCCATTAATATTAATGGCACTATTTATTTCATTATTTATGAATTATTTAAGTATTAAAAATCAAAATATAAAAGCTCCCCAATATCCTCAAAAACAAGTTAATTCATTAAATAAAATTATTTTAAGAGAAACTTCGACAATTTTTTTCGTATTTGGAATTTCCACAGTATTTTTTTTATACCAATCTTTTAGTGACATAAAATGGTTATTAATTCCACTTTTAACTGTTTTTTCTGTAGACACTTTTTCTTATATATTTGGATCAAGATATGGTGAAAGAAAGATTGAATTTATTTCAAAAATAAGCCCAAATAAAACTTTAGTTGGTTATGTTTCTGGAGTTTTTTTCGGAATATTAATGTTTATTATATTAAATTTTCTTTTAGGTAGTCTTGTATCAAATGTATTTGCATTAGTGGGTGTTTCAATTTTTTTCCCTATTGTTGCAATAATTGGAGATTTACATGCCTCGTCAATTAAAAGAAATTTTGGCATTAAAAATTATGGTAATATTCTTCCAGGTCATGGTGGATTATTAGATAGGCTTGATTCAGTAACTTTGGCAATAGTTTTCATGACATTAGTAAAGGCATATTTGGTATGAAAAAAATATCTATTTTAGGATCTACTGGGTCTGTAGGCACTCAATGTTTGGATATTATTTCTGAGTTTGAGGATGAATTTGAAGTTATTTCTTTATCAGCTGGAAATAATGAAGATAAATTAAAAGAGCAATTATTTAAATATAAACCTAAATATTACCTTTCTAATTCTGAAACTATTCATGAATTTGGAAAAAGAGTAGAAACTTTCGAAGAATTATTAAAAATTGATGAATCTGATTTAATTGTAATTGCTTTATCTGGAATATCTGGCTTCAAGCCAGTTTTATTGTCAATCGAACAAGGCAGAAATATTGCTCTTGCAAATAAAGAAAGTTTAGTAGCATGTGGTGATTTACTTAATGAATTATGCAAAAAAAATAATTCAAATATATTTCCGCTGGACAGTGAACATTCTGCAATATGGCAATGTTTGAAAGATGAAGATCTAAGTTCAATAGATTCTATTGTGCTTACTGCTTCTGGGGGTAGTTTAAGAGACATTCCTTATCAAGAATTATCAAAAATAACCCCAAATCAAGTTCTTGATCACCCAACTTGGAGCATGGGCAATAAAATAACAGTTGATTCAGCTACTTTAATAAATAAAGTCTTTGAAATTCAAGAAGCTTCAAACTTATTCGGAATACCTTTAGATAAGATTGATGTTTTATTTCATAATGAAAGTATCATCCATGGAATGGTTAATATGATCGATGGTAATACATTAGCTATCATGTCAAAACCTGATATGAAAGTACCGATTTTGTACGCACTTTTTTACCCTGAAAGAGTAAAAAGTAAAATTATTGAAAAAATTAATTTTAATAAATTAGGAAAATTATCTTTTAGGGATTACGATGAAAAAAAATTATCTTTTTATAATTTTGGCAAGAATGTTATCGAGAGTTCTAAATTAGGGCCATCTTTTCTTGTTGGGTCTGATCAAGCGGTAGTTGAAAATTTTTTAAAAAATAAAATTAACTATTTAGGCATGTTAGATATAATGAAAGAAGCTTATAAAAATGTAGATTTATCGAAACCTTATTCAATTGAAACTTCTAAGGCAATGATTAAAGATTCATTTAATTTAACAAATAAATTAATAAATGACGGCAATATATAGTATTTTAAGTTTTATCCTAATCCTTTTACCATTGGTAATTTTGCATGAATTTGGGCATTATTTTTCAGCAAAATTTTTTAAAATTAAGGTTTTGGAATTCGGTTTTGGTTTTCCTCCAAAAATTTTTTCATTCTGGTCATCCAAAAAGGAAATTTATTTTGAGAAAAATAGTTTTGATTTTAGTGGGTTCAAAGGAAAAAAAATATATGTCGCTACTCGTTTTGAAAATAATAAAGAATTTATATCAGAATATTTTACTAATAGTAAAGAAAGTTTTTCTTCAAGTGCAGAAAATTATCAAATAAAAATTGATAAGGTCAAAAATGGGGCGCTTTTGATAAGGGATATGCAATGGTCATTTAATCTCTTGCCGTTAGGTGGCTTTGTAAGACCTTATGGTGAAGATAATTCAAATCACCCTGACAGCTTTTATGTCAAAAATGCCTTTCAAAGATTTATTGTTTTAGTTGCAGGAGTTTTGATTAATCTAATACTTCCTTTTTTTCTTTTCTTCTTTTCTTCACTTTTTATAACAGAAGTAGATAAATCAGATTTAATAATTATGGATATAAGCAAAGATTCACCTGCATCAATTTCAGGTTTAAAAATAGGAGACAAAATATTAAATATTAATGATAAAGAAATTAATAATATGAATGATTTGCAAAGAATTTTAACTTCAAATTTGGGTAATGGTATTTTGATAAATGTTGATAGAGGTATTCCAAATCCATTTGCTGAATCTTGGGAAGAAAACTTTTCTTACAATAATAATTTTAATACTGTTTTAGCTACCCCAAGATGGAATCCGCCTGAAGGTGAAGGTGCCTTAGGAGTGGCACTTTCTGTTCAAAATTACAGGACTATAAACGTTAGGAACAGCATAATAGAATCCGTTAAAAATTCTTATTTTAGTGTTTCTCAATTAGTAACTTTATCAATTAATAGCGTTAAAGCTATTTTTAATGATAGCTCAAATCCTCAATTTTCAGGTCCAGTAGCTGTTGGTCCTGTAGGTATAAGCCAAATAACAGGTTCTGTTGCTTCTTCAGAACTTACAATTAGTGGAAAAATAAAAGTATACATAGAACTTATATCAATACTTAGTTTGAGTTTAGGTATTATCAATTTATTGCCTATTCCAGCATTAGATGGGGGTAGAATATTATTTGTATTAATCGAAATTATTAGGGGCGGAAAAAGGGTTTCTCCAGACAAAGAGAGAATAGTACATAGTTTAGGGTTTGCATTAATGATTTCATTGTTAGTATTAGTTACTTTTCAAGATATTGCTAGAATATTTGATAATTCAAATATTGTGGGGTAACAGAGGGTAGAATATAATCAGAACTGTGAAAATACCTAGAAGAAATACTAATTTAGTTAAAGTTGGCAATATAAATATTGGAGGTAAAAGTCCTGTTGTTGTCCAATCTATGACTGACACAGACACATCTGATGTAGATAAAACAGTTAATCAGATAAAGGATTTGCACGATGCTGGAAGTGAGATAGTAAGAATAACTGTTAATAATGATCAGGCTGCTAAAAGTGTAGCGACTATAAAGAAAAAACTAATTGATGAAGGTTACGATATTCCTTTAGTAGGAGATTTTCATTTTATAGGCCATAGACTTTTGACGAATAATAAATCTTGTGCTGAAAAATTAGATAAATATAGAATCAACCCCGGAAATGTTGGAAGAGGCAATAAGAGAGATGAAAACTTTGATATGTTCATTAAGGTTGCAATTGAAAATAATAAGCCTGTAAGAATTGGAGTTAATGCTGGAAGTCTTGACCCTGAATTGCTTGAATCAAAAATGGAAATTAACGCTAATTTGAAAAAACCTTTAGATTCTGAAGAAGTAGAAAACCAAGCACTCATAGAAAGCGCATTAATGAGTGCTGAAAAAGCAATTGATTTAGGTTTAGGCCCAGATAAAATAATTATTTCATGCAAGGTTTCTAGAGTTAATCAAATGATTACTGTTTATAGAGAATTGTCAAAAAAATGTGAATTTCCATTGCATTTAGGTTTGACTGAGGCTGGGATGGGCATGAAAGGAATTTCTTACACTTCAGTCGCTCTAGGAAATCTTCTTTATGATGGAATTGGAGACACAATTAGGTGCAGTTTGACTCCAGAAGTCAATGGAGATAGGACAAATGAAGTTAAACTATGTCAGGAAATTCTCCAATCTATGGGTGTCCGAAGGTTTAGTCCTTCAGTTACATCATGCCCAGGTTGTGGAAGGACCACTTCAACTTTTTTTCGAGAATTAAGTGAAGATATACAGGCTTTTCTTGATTCAAAAAGAAAAGATTGGAGTAAATATTATCCAGAATCTGTAAATCTAAAAGTTGCTGTAATGGGATGCGTAGTAAATGGCCCCGGTGAATCCAAAAGCGCAGATATTGGAATTTCACTGCCTGGATCAGGCGAGTCTCCTAAAGCCCCAGTATTTGTTGATGGAATAAAGGTTGATGTTTTACAAGGTGATGGAATTGCTAAACAATTTATAGGTATGGTAGAAAATTATGTTAAAAAAAAGTGGGGATAAAAGGAGAAAACAATTAAATTAACAAATTATTTTTGGAATACCACAAGAGATGTTTCTGAAAAAACAGAAATGTTGAGTCACAAGTTATTGCTGAAATCAGGCTATATTTCTCAACTAAGTGCTGGAATTTTTAGTTTTACACCTATGGGCTGGAGAGTTATCAGTAATATAAAAAAGATTATTGATGATGAAATGAAAAAAATTAACTGTTTTGAGGCTAATCTTCCTGTTATTCAGCCATCAGATATCTGGAAACAGAGCGGAAGGATAGACTCTTTCATTCCCCCTTTAGCTAACTTTCAAGACCGAAGAGATAAGAAAATGATAATTGCTCCAACTCATGAGGAGGCGGTTATAGATTTAGTAAAAAACTATTTGAGAAGTTTTAGAGATCTTCCTTTCTCCATGTACCATATCCAGACAAAGTTTAGGGATGAAACTAGACCAAGAGGGGGCCTATTAAGGGTTAGGGAATTTGAAATGAAAGACGCATACAGTTTTCATGCAGACGAAATATCTCTTGATGAGACATTTGAAAAATTTTCAGCTGCCTACTTTAATATTTTTAAAAGGTGTGGCCTAAATGTAGTTAAAGTTGCTGCAGATAGCGGAGCAATTGGGGGGAAAGTGTCTTCTGAATTTGTTTCATTGTCAGAAAGTGGTGAGGATACAATATTGATGTGCGATTCATGCTCATATTCTGCAAATGAGGAAAAGGCTGAATTTACAAGATTTAATAAGAAATCTCTTGATTTTAAATCAAAAGACGAAGTTGAAACTATCGGCATTAAATCAATAAATGAATTAAGCGAATTTTTTAAACTAGGAAAAGAAAATTTTCTTAAAACAATGGTTTATATTTCTAATGAAAAACCTATACTGGTTACCTTATCAGGTGATTTAGAAGTCAATGAAACAAAATTAAGAAATTTCTTAGGGGGCGAACCGAGGCTTGCAACTGAAGATGAGTTAACAAAATTAAATTTATCCTCAGGATATCTATCTCCTTTTAAAAATGAGTTAGACACATTACTTGATATTTCTGTTGATATTAATTCAGATTATATTGCTGGAGCTAATAAAGATAATTTTCATATCACTGGAATTATTCCAAAAAAAGATTTTAGTAATATCATTGATATTGTTGATTTAGCTACTGCCAAAGAAAATGATTTGACTCCATATTGTACTGAAAAATGCATTGGAAAAGGATTAAAGAAATTTAAGGGAATCGAAGTTGGTCATATATTTAAATTAGGAACTGCATACAGTTCTAAAATGGAACTTAATTTTCTTGATTCAAATGGAAAATTAATTGATGTTGAGATGGGTTGTTACGGCATTGGGGTTGGTAGATTGCTAGCTGCAGTAATTGAATCAGGTTCTTCAGAAAATCAATTAGTATTTAATAATGAAATCGCTCCCTTTCAAATCTATTTAGCTTCATTAAATACCGACAAAGAAGATGTAATTGAAAATTCAGAACAAATTTATAATCAGTTATTGGATGCAAATTTTAGTGTCTTATTTGATGATAGAAATGAATCACCAGGTGTTAAATTTAATGATTTTGACTTTTCCGGAGTTCCATTGAGAGTAGTAGTTAGTTCAAGATCATTGAAAAATAATCAACTTGAAGTCACTGATATAAAAAGCGGAATTTCAAACTTAATAGATAAAGAAAATTTGCTTGAATATCTCAGAAAAATAAAAAATTAATTTTTTCTTTAAATTATTCCTTCATTAATATAGAATTAATAAAAATTAATTGAATGTGAAGTAGAAGTGGGCTGAGCCCACTTTTTTTTGTTAAATTTACATATATTAGGTAGGTAAAATTGAAAAATGAATTGATGTTGGCTTTAACTGCTCTTGCTCATGATAGGAGCCTTCCTCAGTCAGTTGTATTATCAGCAATACAGGCTGCATTGGAGCATGCATACAAAAAAGATGCAAATGGTCAGGAAGTTAGAGTTGATTTAGACCAAGATTCCGGCAACACAATAGTCAGAACAATAAAGGTTGTAGTTGAATCTGTTGAAGATAATGATTTAGAAATTTCTTTATCTCAAGCTCAAAATCATTTTCCAGATATTAAAGTTGGCGAAGAAGTAACTACAGGGTACATAGAGCCAGACCCCGGAAGAATCACTGCTCAAACTGTAAGGCAGCTAGTCCTTCAAAAATTAAGGGAAGCTGAAAGACAGTTAGTTGCAAATGAATATTCTAATAAAATTGGTGAAATAATGTCTGGAACCGTTACTAGAATAGAAGGTCGAGACGTAATTGTATCTTTAGGTAGAGGTGAGGCAGTTATGCCACCTCAAGAACAAGTAAATTCTGAAAAATATCGTGTAGGTCAACAATTAAAATTTATAATTCAAAAGCTTGACCAGGAAAGAAGAGGGCATGAAATTGTAGTTTCACGTTCCAACGTAGATTTATTAAGAGAATTATTTGTACTTGAAGTTCCAGAAATAAGTAGCGGGATAATTGAAATTAAAAATATCGTAAGGGAGCCAGGGTCAAGAAGTAAGATTGCAGTAAATTCAAGTCAACAAGGAATAGATGCTGTTGGTGCATGTGTTGGGTTAAGAGGTTTGCGAATTCAAAATGTTGTCAATGAACTTCTTGGCGAAAAAATAGATGTAATCGAGTGGAGTGAAGACCCAGTAGAATTTATAATTAAATCTCTAAGTCCTTCAGATGTTGAAAAAGTTTTATTAAATTCAAGTGAAAATTCTGCTCAAGTTACTGTACCTGAAAGTCAATTATCACTTGCTATTGGTAAAGATGGGCAGAATGTTAGATTGGCAGCCAGATTGTGCGGATGGAAAGTCGACATCATATCAGATACCAACTCTAATGAAAATGAAAATATTGAACCAAAAACAGAATTAGCAAAAGCAGGGGTTGATTCAAATACTGAAGAATTATTGAAAGTTATTAATGTCACCAAAGTTGCTCAAGTTAAAAAGATGGGTAATGAAGAATTGTTAAACATTTCTGGGATGACTGAAAAAAGACTTAAAGCTCTTAGAGAGATAATACCTGCTTTGATTACTGAAAAAATAAAAGAAGATAATAAAGTTGATGATGAAATTGTAGAAAAAATAGTTTCTGATAGTGAAGTTTTCTCAAGCGATGATCTTATTGAAATTGTTGAAAATTCTAAAAATCAAGATGATGAGCCTGAAAATGAAGATGAAAAGTCTGCTGTAGGTGAAAAAGATATATGGAATATTGATGCCATTGTTAAGAAGAAATCTGGAAATTCTAAAAAAGGTGTAATTAGATTTGCAGAAGATATTGATGATTTAAAAAAATAGATGAATGAAAACAATAACAACTTAATAGATGAGCAAGAGAAGTTTTTAGATTTACCTCCTCAATTAACTGCAGGAGATTTATCAGAAATAATGGAAATTGCTCCATCAGAAGTTATTAAAGAACTAATGCGTCATGGTGTAATGGCTAATATTAATGAAATAATAGAATTTGAGGTTGCTGTTCTTGTTGCTCATGAATTTGGGTTCAGGGTCCTTAAACCTAAAGCAGTGGTAAAAAAAACATTAAGGTCGGAGGTAGATTCAGGAAAATTAAATGATGACCAAATTGTATTAAGGTCACCGGTTATAACAATTCTTGGGCATGTTGATCACGGGAAGACTTCGATATTAGATTCAATAAGGGGATCAAAAGTTGCTGATTCCGAGCATGGAGGAATTACTCAAAGTATAGGTGCATATCAAATTACTCATAATAATGAAAAGATTACATTTGTTGATACTCCTGGGCATGAAGCATTTACTGCCATGCGTGCTAGGGGGGCTCAAATTACAGATATTGCTGTTTTAGTTGTTGCTGCTGATGATGGTGTGATGAGACAAACTAAAGAAGCTATTGATCATATAAAATCTGCAGAAACCCCAATGATTGTTGCAATAAATAAATGTGACCTTGATAGTGCAGACATTAATAAAGTAAAATCGCAGCTTGTAGAAAATGAGGTTGTCCCTGAAGATTATGGTGGAGATGTTATGTGTGTAGAAACATCTGCAACTACATCTAAAGGAATAAGTGATTTATTAGAATCAATAATATTGCTTGGTCAAATTCTTGAATTAAAAGTTCCAAAAAATACTGAAGGGCAAGGATATGTCTTAGAAGGAACTTTAGATAAATCTAAAGGTTCGCTTGGAACAATATTAGTAAAAGAGGGGAATGTAAGTGTTGGTGACTATATCGTTGCAGGGGAAGTAAGTGGAAAAATTAAGAATTTAACAGATGGATTTAATAGGTCAGTAAAGAATGTTGCCCCTGGGGCACCTGCTCAGGTATTGGGCATGAATTCTGTTCCTAAAGCTGGTGATGATTTTAAAATATTTAAATCTGATAAAGAAGCAAAAAAATTCATAAAATCATTATCCATTAAGAAAGAGCAAAAAAAAGCAGTTATAAGAAATAATGACGAAGATGATGAAAGTATATTTAGAATCATTATAAAATGTGGTGCAGACGGATCAGTAGATGCTGTAAAAAAAGTATTAGAAACTATTGAAAATGAAGATGTAAATATTGAAATAACCCATTCTTCTTCTGGCTCAGTAAATGAAAACGATGTTATGTTAGCTACTGCTGCGGATGCAGTTGTTGTAGGTTTTCAAACTGTGATTGAGCAGGGTGCAATAAGGCAGTCTAGGACTAATGATGTTGTTATAAAAAATTACGATATTGTTTATGAAATGGTTGATGAATTGTCAGAAATGATTCAAAAAAATAGAAAGTCTCAATCTTCTGAGAGCACTCTTGGTTTTGCAGAAGTACTTGATACTTTTTCATTAGGAAAAACAAAGATAGTTGGCGGATTTAAAGTGGTTGAAGGATTAGTTAAAAGAAATAGCTTAATAAAAGTCACAAGAAATGACAAAGTCATTTTCCAGGGCTCAATATCATCCTTAAGACACCTAAAAGAAAATGTTAGAGAAATTAAATCTGGTATGGAGGGTGGCTTAACTTTAGATGGATTTAATGAATTTGAAATTAATGATATTTTGGAGTGTTTCGAAATAGTAACGACATAGAAATATGAGCATCCGTTCAGATAAAGTTAGATTAACCTTAAAAAGGGCTGTAAGTGAAATAATCAAAATTGAACATAATTTTGATTATTTAGTTTCTGTTTCTGATTTAGATATTAGTCCAGATTTAAGCAATGTGAAGATTTATATTTCTGTTCTTGGGGACAGTCAATCAAAGGAGCTGGTTATTGAGGAGCTTAATAATAATTCTTTTAATATAAAAAATTATTTTTCTAAATACATAAAATTGAGAAAAATACCTTCTATAAATTTCTTTATTGACGAGACTATTGAAAATGCAGAAAAAATGCAGAATATTTTGGATAATTTGAAATAATTAGTAATTTTGTATCAAGGATTTATAAATATAAATAAGCCTTCTGGAATATCATCTAATTATGTTCTTAAGCAAATAAAGCCGCATTTAGAAGGCTCTAAAATAGGCTTTGTAGGGACATTAGATCCTCTTGCTTCTGGCGTTTTACCAATATGCTTAGGATTTGCAACAAGATTAAGTGACATGATATCAGACCAGATCAAAGAATATATTTTTACGGGAATTTTTGGAATACAGACTGATAGTCATGATTCTGAAGGCAAAGTTATTGCTGAGTCAAAATTTAATCATATTAAAAAAGAAGATTTAATTAAATTATTAAATAAACTTAAAATTTCTTACAGACAGGAAGCTCCAATTTTTAGCGCTTTAAAAGTTAATGGCAGAAAAATGTATGAATTGGCCAGGGAAGGAATTGAGGTTAAGCCAAAGGTAAGAAATGTTAAATTATTAGATTTTGAAATAATTGACTTTGAAAAACCCACTTTTAGGATTAAAATTTTATGCAGTAAAG
>MDTB01090377.1_pt1 | contig 14059 bp, 14 predicted proteins | sample 811161 | NCBI WGS metagenome assembly MDTB01 (sample SAMN05326650, study PRJNA326480) | marine metagenome | isolation source: seawater | place: Mediterranean Sea | collected 2009
CTTGGTCATGCGATTCCTCAGAAGTCGCCTCTAGACCACCTTCCGGTCTGCTTGTTGAAGCGTAAACCGGCCTTCTTCATCCACTTGTTGAACTTGGTGGCTCCAGCTCCTGTGGCAATTATGAAGTCTTCTCGGTCTTCCTGAGCCTGTATGTATCCTTTGGCTCCAAGAGTCTGGTCTATCCAATCGTCAATATCCATCAACCCGCCAGAGAGTTTACTTGATTCTACAGCAGCTTCTAATTCCTCTGCTGACGCCCCAGTAGTCTCCAAATCCTTCATCATTAGCTCGACTACGGATGAGGTGTCTACCTTCTCAGGGGGCTTTACCACTGGTAGCCTTGGTTTGATCTTGGGATCGATTGTAATCCTAGACCCGTTTGTAAGTCGTTCTTCCACGTTCTCTGCCATGGGTGATCTAAATTCTTTCTCGCATTCCCAACAGATGAAGACGTAGTCTGACATATCTTCCATAAGGTTACCCCCTCTTGGATCCATTTCTTCACCGCACTGAGGGCAGGCGTGTAAACATAGAACAGGTGCAATCTTCCTTCTGAAGTCGACAATATCTTGTGGGGTTCCAACCAACTCCAGCATTTCGTGATCCCTAGCAGCTTCCAGACCCCTGGTCTCCAACTGATCTCTAATCTTGGATCGCTGTTCGTCTTTAGACTCATCATTAAAGGTATTCTCAAGTTTTACGATCAGCTCTATCGTTTTTCCCAGTCTGTTCATTACAAGTTTTTTATTCCTGAATGACTCTACTCTGGCCATCCTGAGCTGTTCTTTCTTCTCTAAGAGCTCTGCAAGCAGATCCTTTTGTTCTCTCTTGAACCTCTGCTCCTCAATTTTATCGACTTTTGGCTTTCCATCCTTGGAGAGAACATCTGCTAGGAACCTCTGTTTGCTGGATGTTCTTGGACCTGATTTAACTGCTTCAATGACAGATGTTGCAATATCCTTCTTCAGACCATAATTATTGATTAGGGTCTCCTGATCCATCTTCTTCAGATCACCGACTTTGATTCCTCCGTCCGATAGAATCTGAGCAGTGTTCTCATCTATTCCCCTCCTTAATAGAGCCAAATAGGTGTCCTTCTTTGCCATGTTTTTCACTCCATCTGCGAACGGGCCGGGGCTAACCGTGCCCCGCCGAGAGGGGGGGAAGCTATCAAGGCGATGATTAGAGTGTCAATTTTCGGACTCGAAGTGTGAAATGTAGTTACATAATGATAGCCATTCATCGATTAACATATCATCTGGCCTCATTTCTAACCAGTCAGCCCTCAATCCTTCAAGTGTTGCCTTATTGAATTGTATCACAAGTCTCGCCCACCTTGACTTATGCCATCCCTTTACCCGGCTGATTCTCTTTGGTGGCCTGGAAAGAAGCGTTCTCATCTTCCTTCTCCTATTGGAAAAACAGTGGTGAGTGATGATTTTGAACATTTTTCTGTCTGTAACTTGAGGCTCGTCCTCTCTCAGCTGTAGCATTACTAATCTGGAGTTCACCCTAGGAGGAGGAGAGAAAGCACCGGGTGGTACCTTTGACCCGAGATGAACGACAAAATCTAACCACAGCGATAGACCTAGTGGACCTATGCTTCTTGGGCCACTATTCATTGCCATCCTTTCCGAAAACTCATCCTGAACCAGTAGAACGACAGATTTTAGTTGATTTCTACGAATGTAAGACTGTATCCTTTCTAGGATAGGGCTGGAAATACCATACGGAATATTGGATATTATGTGAGTTATGTCTTCTGGCCATTCAACCGTAAGTGCATCGGCATGTATTACGGTAAGATGGTCATCGTCAACATCGAATACCCTATTTAGATGCAATACTGCCTGTTCATCTATTTCGAAGGCGGTTATTTTGGCACCTTTTCTTAGCAAATACAAGGTCAGTGACCCAGGTCCTGGTCCAATCTCTAAGACATGTGATTCCTTACTGACTTCCTTGCCGATCTGATTTGACATATTTACTGCTTCTGAAATGATATTTTCGTCTAAGATGAAATGTTGACCCAGATTCCTATCAGGATTAATTTTGTCTCTGAGTAAATCCACCAACATCCTTGGATCTAAGTCTTCCAAAACAATACCTCCGACTAGGTCTCGGAGCGTACGAGAAGTTCCAAGAGGCTTGGAGACTCTGAGGGATCATTCATCTCCCCGATATATCTTTCAGCTAGGAGTCTGACTGATTCGATTCCGCACGAGCCGTCAATCTGATCAAACGATGACCATCCCGATCCTCCTCTCTCTTTGACCATCTGAATGGCCTTTGAATTTCCAATGCCCGGAAGTAGCTGGAATGCATGATACTTCAAGGAGAGGTTGTTTGCCCTATTGTAGAAACCTAGGTGCCTATCAGGATCTGAATTTATCGATTTGATAATTGCCTCATTTAGATTGGCTGAGGACTCTGCTGTCAAATCCCTGAATCTTATTTTTGAAAGTGGTCCGATGGAACCCGATGACGTATCTACATCTTTACCTGGGGAATCGATAGACTCATCATCTATTCTCGCTCTAACAAGATACATCGAAGGTTGGGATAGTCCTTGAAGTTCGTACCCTGAGGGAATTCTATCAAGAACATCCAAAATTAATACTGATGATTCTTGTTGAAGTGGTGCTTCTTCAGAGATTCCAGAATCGGATGGGGCTTGCGCTGGCATACTTCTCAAATCTTGGAAGGGGTCCTCCCTCATCAATGGTTTAGTCGGAATAAATCAATGGAAAACGGCATCATAGGACGTTCTGCCTAACGACTTCTATTATTTCTTCAATCTCAGAAGTGTCCATTGCAACTCTCTTACTAGCTATTATTACCCTAATTCCTGAGACATCCATTGGAGCTAATTCAGCTATTTTAGCGCAAATATCAGGATTCTCTGCCAACTTCTCATTCTCCATTAGTTTTGAGAAAAGTGATACAAAAACTTCTGGATCTGTCTTAATTCCTCCTCTATTGGTGCTGGCAGCCCAAGTTGCGTGTTGGAGAGCCATCATCTGTTCATAAGACAGTTCTCCTCTTCGTTCGTTCGCACTTTCGAGAAGATCCCTAACTGTTACAAAGTCTACAAATTCACGGTCCGCCATCAAATCACCTCTATGCTGGTCTCAAATGCTCTGGCCTAGCCACAACCGTCTTTGCCATATTTCCTTGAACAACACTGACTACGAAGGCGTTTCCCTGTGGCTTCACGATAGTTCCAGTCAAACCGTGAAACCTCCTATGAGGCATACCTCTTTGTTCTGCTCCGTCCAAGACGATGGAAACCTTGTCGCCTTCCTTGTAAGGATGTAGGGCCCGGTTGATGAAGAGTCTTCCTTTCTGAGTCTTCTTCTTCTTGAGGATTGACCTAGTTCCTTGCCTCGTACCATGGGTCCGCGTCGCCATTGTATCACCTTCGACCATAAGTCGTGGAAGCGCTCGACCTGCGGCCCGCTATTAAGTTCGTCGGATTGTTATTTGTAACTCAATCAGCGTGAATTTCATTGACATCCAGCCAGAGGACCTCGCATTCTCTATCAATTACAGACTTTACAGATGGGACAGTTCTACCTTCATCGGAATGGACCAATTCTTTGACATAGGTCCCAGCCTCACACCTCAGAGAGAATTGTATTTCATGATCATCTACGACCACGTCTGAGATAGATACAATCTTTCTCTTGCGGGTCTTTGCGGCTCTCCTGTGTGAAACTCTTTTCGGAGTCTCTTGCTCCAAAATTATCCCCGAAAGGGAGTTGATTGACTCAATTATTTGATTTTCGGGAGGGGCATTTTCAATCTTGAACCTGATAGTATATGATTTCTCGGATCGTGTCTCTTTGACCCTACTGACATCCTTCTTGTGGCACCACCTTAGAGAGTTTACTTTCACCTTTTCAGGATTGTTTGAGTTTATTCTGGACTCGAGATCTCCAAGATCTATTTCTCTTATCTTTGGATTCTTTATTTCGAGAACGAACGGCCTCCCAGATCCTAAGCACCTGACATCAATATCCTCTCGGCCCATTCCGTGAAAGGACGTATCGGAAGCCCCCAAATCTGCTCTAACTGGATCCCCAATGATATCTTGCACCGACTCTCTGTACTGCAAACCTGTTCCTTCGCAAGTATCACAACCGTCTCCTCTGCCCCTACACGATCGGCAGGGCCAGCGAGTTTGTGGTATTCCTCTGGCAAGCTTTTCATACCTACCGTAGATGAATACTGGTCTAACGTCTGTGTCAACTCTGAGAGTCAAAGCGTCAACTGTTACCATTACATCAGGGTACTCTTTAACAAATGCGATTTCAGGAATTTTTCTTAGCATTTCTGCTTGTATTGCCATAGCGAATGATGATTTCAGCGGCTTAGATCCACGCGCACCATGTTTCGTTCTGATCGTATCCTCACTCTGAAGGAGATCTTTTGGAATATGAATCCCTAGTTGCATTGACCTGAACTGGGTGCCTTCAAGGGTCTCAATTATCCTCTCAACGATATTGCCTACGTCATCAAACAGATCTTCACACAAGGGGCACAAATCTGGTATATCGAAATCTGAAAGGCCGGAATCCCTTGAAAATGACTCCTTCCTTAGTGAAGCTCCTCCTTCAAAACCTGAGGATTGGGTTCTTCTTCCTCCTATTCTGTGAAGACAATGGTCACATGCTCCAATCTTGATTACATGAGCGATTCCTAATGGAGCTGGACAGGGAGGAGCGTTCCAGTCAATGGAGTCTCCTTGCTGGTAGAAATCATCTCCGTCAAACCACTCTAGATCGATCTCCTCTTCCTTGCTTGACTCACTATTTTCAATTGATTCAGCAGCACCATAGTCAGCACTTGCATATAGGTGCCAGTCATCCTCATCTGCGCCGTTAGAGGTTTCTTTCGAGTTGTCTTGACTCATTAGATCACCAACGGGGGAGGGAGGGTATCCACATCCTCGTTACCCGTGCGAAGTGCCAATGTGTTTTGACATCTTCGTATCAATAATTATATTTTCTGACCCGATGATTCAGATATCTTTCTCAGGTGTTCGAAGGAATGAATGCCACTTGAGCACCCCGTTGGCCACTCGAATCTTATGGCATAGTTACCCACTTGCTCTACTTTTGGTTTCACCAGCATCATTCTGGAGATTTCCTCCTCAAACTCTATCTTGATCTGTTCATTTACTTGTCTAGGCTTACACTTTGCGCATTGACAATTCTTTCTCACATCCAAATAATCAAGCTTGAATGTGTTATCATCTGAGAATGCTAGTATACAATATGTATCCTTTCTTTCCAGGGAGGTCAATACTGGAGATTTGACCATGATTACCCTTCCGATAGACCCGTCTTATCCTGGGGGTTTAGGATTACATGCATGAGAAGGCCAATCGGCATTAGCATCACTCCAAAGAAGACGATTAGTCTGGTCTTGCTAACTCCTATTTCGTTCTCTATGGCCTTTCTCCACATCCATCGAGTAGCCATTATATCACCTGCAACGAAGTGAGACCATGCTAGAACTGTACCCGATTCTGTTCCCAGTATCTGTACCATGGTATCAAGGAAATCAGTAGGGTTTCCCGTAATTAGGTCAATCAGGCCAGATGGTTCTAGGATGGCAGTGATTAGCCATACTACCAGCGGTCCGATAAATAGAGAGTTTCCTTCCATCCAATTTTTGGTTCTTCCCGATGTTGGCTCAGATAGCATCAGAAGCCAATAAGGTCCAATCCAGATAGTTGGAATAATGAACAGAAGAGTGTAGATTAATTCCATTTCAATTACTCCATTCTCCGTTCATTCTATGTGGCATTCTTGGACACAATACGTGGCTTCTTGATATCTTCAAACCAGGTGTCGGTACCGTTCCAGTCAGGCTCAACTCCCATGTCAGCACAAATCAACTTAGCGGAGATTCTCCCACTCTCCAAGATTGTTGGTAGGCCACTTCCTGGGTGAGTTCCCCCTCCTACCAGATAAAGGTGGTCGAGTTCCTCAAATCTATTTTGCGGCCTTCTCCAAAGCATCTGGTCTAACCCATGTGCCAAGTTGAACACTGCGCCTTTGTAGATGTCACGAGAGGCCCAGTCATCAGGCGTCACTATGGTCTGGGATACAATATGGTCCTTGATTCCTTCAAAACCTAGATTTTCCATCTGTTTTAGTATAGTTTCCATATATTCATGCTTTATTTCTTCCCAGTCAATGTCCTCGTGAGAGCTACTGGCTGGGACTAAGACGTAGATTGTTGAGTGCCCGTCTGGAGCCATAGTAGGGTCTGTGATACACGCATTCTGAACATATACCGATGGGTCATCCCAAGTAACTTTATTTTCGGTAACTTCTTTGAGGTTTTTCTGGTAGTCCTTAGCAGCATAGATTTGGTGATGTGGCGTGTCATATAGCTTGTCGAGACCTAGATATAGCATGTAAGTAGAGCATGAGTACGACTTCTCATCTAATTTCTTATCTGACCACTTCTTACGTAATTTATCGGGAATTAATCCTTTCATTCCGGTTGCAAAATCAACATTCATAACGAATCTGTCTGCTGTATATGTACCATTTTCTGTAACAGCCCCAACTACTTTCTTACCATCAAAAACAAACTCACTGACTGGTTCGTTCAGAAGTATTTTTACTCCCAAACCCCTAGCTATCTCACCCATCTTCTCGGTAATTGTTCCAAGCCCACCTTCTGCGTGGAATACTCCGTGTTCATACTCTAAATAAGCAAGTATAGTGAATAGGCTGGGAGCTTGAAATGGACTCATTCCAAGGTATTTTGTTTGAAACGACATTGCGAGCTGCATCCTCTCATCTGAGAACATCTTAGACAAGTCAGATGATACGCTTCTCCAAGGTCTGAGGACTTTCGCAACTCTCAAAGCCCTGCGACTCAATAAGTCGGTTGGACCAGTCCAGGGGGAGTTTAGGCAGTTCTTTGAGAGATTAAGCTTCGTTCTGTTGTCCTCTATATATCTTCTGAATCCGTTCGCATTTTCCTCTCCACAGAGATCTCTTACTTGTGAAACCATGTCTTCTAAATCAGTACTGGCGTCTAGACTTCCACCGGCTCCAAAGACAAGCCTGTAGTTAGGATCTAATTTGATTAGACCTAGCTCTTTCCTAGCATCCAGACCAAGGGCCTCAAAAATTTCCTCGGCTATCTCTGGATAATGGAAGAAAGTCGGACCATTATCGTACTTGAAACCATCCTTCTCGAAGACTCTGGTTCTTCCACCAACACCATCAGATTTCTCCAAAATAGTGACATTCACTCCTGCTTTGGCCAGTAACATCGAACATGCTAATCCACCTGGTCCTGCTCCAACTACTATTACGTCACTATGATAAGTCATTTTCATTCACCCAACTTTAACCCCGATTTGAACTCATCTAGTGAGTCCCTCATTTCGGAGATTAATTTAACTTCTGGATATGTCCTAATCACCAGACCATCCATGTACATCAATGAGCGTATTATCGGGAATCCTTCTTCACCGTAGTCAGCCCCTGCATTCTCAACAGCTGATCTGACGGTTTTCATCATAACTTCTGTTAGACTTTGCTCACCAACACTGAGGTTTTCAAAGTCCTTGTAGATGAAATGCATATCTTCTTTGAACTTCTCTATGTCGTCTGATCTTGGTCTCCTCTCGGCTAGTGATATCAGGGACTCGAAGGCCAAGTCTTTGTCATCAGATGAAAGATGGTAGAAGAAGTTGAATAGGGATTTGCTAACTTTCCTCGGAGCTTCGCATACAGCTCCATTGTCAATAAAAACGAAGTTTCCTTTGGGGTCAAGTATGCAATTACCCGGATGTAAATCACCGTGAAAAGTACCAACTCCAAACATGAACGCACCATGAATTCTGAATAGCTCAAGAAGATCATCCCATCCTAAGGAGGATTTCTCAATTCCTTGTTCTAAGGTCTGTCCCGTAACTAATTCAGAAACAAGGACATGCCTGTTTGAAAGTTCAGAGTAGTATTTTGGGAATCTGAGTCTAGGCATGGGGAAGTCATTTGACAGTTCTTCCTTTATTGTGCTGAGCCTAGAAGCTCCAATTATCTCGTTTCGGAGATCAAGCTCTCGGAGAGTGTAGTCTTCAACGTGCTCTAACAGAGCTATCGGATTTCCTACCTTTCTTAGTTTTGGAGAGATAATCATGGCTATTTTGAGCCATCGACTCATTCTCTTCACATCTCTCTTGAATTTTTTTTCATGGTCACCTTTGATTATTTTCACAACAACTTCATCGCCAGATTTCAGTCTTGCTCTATGAACCTGGCCAACTGATGCTGCGGCCAGAGGCTCTACATCAAACCATGAGATTTCATCGTGATACGTATCTGGGGCCTTTTGTTTCAATATCCTGAAAACATCTTCGGTAGGTATAGTGGAAGCACTACTGTACAGAGACTGGAGTTGCTTACACTTCTCTGGGGTGATGATGTCTGGCCTGAGGGCGAATATCTGAGCGAGCTTCACGGCAAGTAGGCCTTGTCTCTCTATCCACTTGATATTGGCAGGAGATTCTCGAGTAACCTGCCTCATGAAGAGTATGAACTTCAGTAGATGCACAAATAGAGGCAGGGAGCTGTGGATATAATGTGATGTATGTATTCGGATGACTAACTGTTGAAGTTAATGTCATACTTGATACAGTTCTCAGCATTTTCGACTGTAGTTCTTGTAATCTCAACACTTGAGTCATCGGAGTATCTTGAAAGCAAGGCTCCTTCTATTATTCCGTCGTCCAAGGAGTGAATTGGGAGTCCGCCGGGCTTTCTGGATGGGTGCTCTACTAATATGTGGAACTGAGGATCAATGTCGTAGCTGAGCTGTCCCAGTCCTGCGTACTCCCACCAATCCATCATCTCATTTAGAAACTCTATATTTCCCTCGATGTTCTTCAAAGAGAATGCCAGTTCTTGGCCGACTCTGTTTCCTACTTGCCTTAGGAGATGATGGACATCAATTCCAAACGCGGACAGAGCCTCAATACCGCCAGATTCGAGATTTCTTCTAGCATCGCTTATCTCAAGTCCTGAAGCTAGGAAAGCGTCAGGATTGAATGGTGTATCTCCTTCTGGGATATCATCTGATATCTGGAGAACTTCTCTAATTTTCTCTAGGAATGAGCCACTATCGATAGTGAGCTTGAGTGGGTCTACAATCCTCTCCTCAGTGAATCTCTTGGATGCTACGTCGTAAGGTATTGCCTCCTCCCATATCGTATCTAGAAGATTTTTCTGAGACTCTGCGAAAGACTCTGATTCAACTGTCAGAGCCGCGTCGTTCTTTCCTCTTCCAACAGGATTCTCTTCCATACTGAGGTACTGAACAACTTCAAAGTCGTCTACCAATGCCCCCTGTGCATCCAAATCATCAGAGTGGCGGATCTCTATTGTGTCATGGAGATCGTTGTAGAATCTGATAGTCCTTCTTTCTAGCTGTGAAAGAACCCTAACTCTGACTCCTCGAGAGGATGCTTCGTTCACCGCCTGCAATGCGCTACTTCTACATAGGTGAAGAATTCCAAATTTCCCGAGAGTCAGGACAATCTCATACTGGGCCGCTTCTGCCATCTTCTCGATTCTTTTCATGATGTGGACTCTTTCTTTCAGTACGGCAAACTTCGGCTCATCATCGGAGGTTCCTTTCTCAACTGGAGAAGAGTACTTTGATCCACTCTGAATATCCTCGAGTCCTTGTTCTATCCTCTTCAGTTGCTCCTTTCTTATCTCTATCAGGTGAGTGACAGCACTGTCTAGCGGAGGGCTGGAAAATCTCATTGGCCTATCTGCGGTTGTTGTCACTAGTCCTATCCTCTGCAATCTTTCGAGCGAGTTGTATGCATCTAGCCTAGTGGTGTCAAGCTCTTTAGCCAGCTCACTGGCCTTGATGTTCGATTTTCTAGATAGCACTGTCAAAGCGTTAATCTCTCTCTCGGAAAGACCTGCATCGGTGAGGATCTGGTTCCATGTCAGGAGAATCGTCCCCCGTCAGTTATGTTGCTAAGTGAGTCTAGTATCTTCGCAACGTGTCTCCTAGGTCTGAAGAGCCAATCATAGACATGTTTGATTGTATTGTCAGGACCGATAACAAAGGAGGATTTAGCAGGGAAGGTTCCTAGATGGACGGGGACTTTGAACAAGTCGGCTACCTTTCTGTCAGAATCCGATAGAAGGGTGAAAGGAAGATCAAGTTCTTGTTTGAACTCTCTATGTTGCTGAACAGAGTCTTGGCTGATTCCGATTACTTCTACCGATGGCTCTAGTGAGCGGAATAGGTCATATTGTTGCTTAAAGCTCAGGCATCCCCTTTTACAAGTCGGGGAGCCAGCCTTAGCATAGAAGAATACCACTTTCCAAGACCCGTCCAAATCACTGAAATTGAATTCCTCGCCGTCGCTAGTGGGCAACGAAAAATCTGGTGCTTTCTGGCCTACCATTGATGACATTAACAATCTCTCCAGTGATACGAACGGCTTCCTATATGTCAAGTATGTGGCCCATTCTCTTACCTTTGGTTGATAAATAATGTATATTCTCCAACGATACCCCTGAAATATGCTCTATTCTCTTTTCAACATCGATACCGCTGTTCCTAAGGCCTTGGATTTTTAGAGGATTATTGGTCATTAACCTCACTCTCTTGACTCCAGCTTCCTTGAGCATCCTGGCGGCAATCCCGTATTCTCTTGCATCTGCCGGAAGCCCCAAAGCTAGGTTAGCGTCTAGGGTGTCGTATCCTATATCTTGGAGAGCATATGCCTGAATCTTTGAATGTAATCCTATGCCTCTTCCTTCTTGCCTTAGGTAAACTATCGCTCCACATCCCTCCTCTTGGATTTTACTCATTGCGGCATGTAGCTGGGGGCCACAATCACATTTCATGGACCCAAATGCATCCCCCGTCAGACACTCTGAATGTATTCTGACCAGAGGAGCATCACCGTTGGATATGTCTCCGGTGTACAACAATGCGTGCTCTTTTCCGTTAGAGTCCGGAGTGATTCTCACTCTGAAGTTTCCGAACTCCGTAGGAAGGTAGGCATCTGCTTCAATTTCAATCGGTTCTGCATTCTTTCTGACTTGGATAGTCATGTATGTTGGCAATCACGGCAGGTTATGAATGAATGTTTAAAATCCAGTAGGAAAGAAAACACCGCCTTATATGCATGGGAGCTGGAATAGTTGCATGATTAGTGCGACGGGGGGAGTGATCAGTCTGTCCTGTCCAAGGGTTCGGACATTAAACGATGACCCGATAAATAACGCGGGTGAGTTCGTGCTATACTGGATGACATCGACTCGAAGGTACCACTACAACTCTGCCATGGACAGAGCTATCGAATTGTGCCAGGAGTTGGGAAAGCCCCTGTTGGTGGTCGAATGTATCTCCGTCAGGCATGAGTGGTCTAGTGAGAGAGTTCTGACTTTTGTAGTCCAGGGTATGGTAGACAACATTTCAATTTTCTCGGATAATGGAGTTACTTACTTGCCATGGATCGAGAATCACCTTGACTCTGGAGATGGTATGCTCAAAAAGCTCTCAACAAAGGCCTGTGCTGTTGTAATTGACGACTATCCCACCTATCTACCTCGATGGGTCATGGAAAGGGCTAGCAAAACATGCAACGTTAGCGTAGAGGCTGTGGACTCCAACGGGATCATCCCCATGAGCTACGCCGACAAGGCACACAAGACTGCTTACTCCTTCAGAAAACATGTCCAGAAGACCCTCTATGGTGCACTCTCCACAATGCCTAACGAAAATCCAATGGATGGAGTTGATTCTGATTTAAGAATGGACACGTCGAGTCTAGATAACCTAATCACAGAATTGGATCTAGATTTTACTCCTTTGGAATGGATTTGGAGAGTTGCTGAAGGAGGCAGCGTTGGCAAGAAAGCCATGGCGCCACTAAAAATAGATCACGAGGTATGTTCCGTAGAATCAATGAGAGGCGGGTTTTTTGAAGCATCATCAAGATTGGGTAGGTTCCTTGAAAATAGGTTGCGTAATTACTCAGAAGGAAGGAATGACGCAGATAATCCCGCGGTTAGCGGTCTATCCCCTTGGATTCATTTTGGACACATTTCAACTTTCAGGATTGTACACGAAGTACTCGAAAAGGAGAATTGGACATATGATTCAGTATGTGTGGAAGATACCGGAAGAGGTTCCAGATCAGGATGGTGGGGTCTATCTGAATCTGCGGAGTCATTTCTGGATCAAATAATCACCTGGAGAGAGCTTGGGTTCAACTTTGCACATTTTAGGAAGGACCACAATACGCTAGATTCCATACCTAATTGGGCCAAACAGACTCTCAATGAACATAGAGATGACGAGCGTGTAAGCTATACTTTCGAGGAAATAGAGAACGCGAAGACAAGTGACGAGGTATGGAACTCAGCTCAGCGACAACTACTCAGAACTGGGCACATGCACAACTACCTGAGGATGCTTTGGGGGAAAAGAATCCTAGAATGGTCACCAAATCCTGAAACGGCCGCTGATTGGATGATCAGGATTAATGACAGATGGGCCCTAGACGGAAGAGATCCAAATTCCTACACAGGAATTTTCTGGGTTCTGGGGAGGCATGACAGGGCTTGGGGTCCTGAAAGACCTATTTTTGGGAAAGTTAGGTATATGTCCTCCGCCAATACAAAAAGAAAGCTGAAGCTGGATGGATACTTGTCCAGATGGGCTGAAGACGCACCTCTGCCCAAGAGCCTTCGTAGGTGAGCAGATGTACAAGTATACCCATGAGACTGTAGTAGAGTCAGATATCAAATCAACTTTCGATTGGTTTGAACATGAAGGTTCTTTCAGAAGGTTGATGCCACCTTGGGAAGTGGCTGAGGAAGTCCGAGCAGATGATTCGTTAGAGGTTGGATCACAGAGAGTTTTTCGATTTCCTGCTCCAGGTGCTCCATTCTTGAAAATGACATGGGTTGCAGAGCATACTGCCTATGACCCACCTAATCACTTTGCTGATAAGATGATTAAGGGGCCCTTTTGGTCATGGAATCACAATCATGATTTGACTGAGAGTGGGGGCAAAACGACCGTCAAGGACGAAGTTACCTACCAAGTTCCCTTCGGGGCCCTCGGGAATTTGGCGGACAGTATTCTGGGGGGGTGGCTTGTGAAGAGTAGGATATCTAAGATGTTCAAGGCAAGGGAGTTAAGACTTCAAAGAGATATGGCGGAACATGCAAAATTCTCTCAACTAAAGAGGAAGAGAATACTAGTCGCTGGTTCCTCTGGATTGATTGGAACACAGCTAGTAGCATTCTTAGACACAGGTGGACATGACGTCTGGAGACTTGTTAGGAGGCCCGCTAAAGAAGGTCAAAAGGAGCTAACCTGGGATCCAGAACAGGGATTAATCAATCCTTCCGAGATAGAAGGTTTTGATATTGTTATCCACCTTGGTGGCGAAAACATAGGAGACAAAAGATGGAGCAAGAAGAGGAAGGCCGCTATAGTAGGTTCTCGCAAAGACTCTACCCTTCTACTCTCTGATACCATCAGTAGCCTCGGTAAGAAGCCGGATGTATTCCTTGTGGCCAGTGCTATTGGATTCTATGGAAATAGAGGCGACGAGGTCCTCACTGAAGAGAGCGCACAAGGAGAAGGTTTCCTCACGGATACGGTGATAGAATGGGAGTCTTATGCTGAATCAGCCAGAGAAGCGGGAATCCGGGTGATTAATACCAGGAATGGGATTGTTCTATCGGCGGCTGGAGGCGCTCTAGAAAGAATGCTCCTCCCTTGGAAGTTGGGAGGAGGAGGACCTCTTGCGGGAGGCAAACAATGGATGTCATGGATTTCCCTTGATGACGAAATATACGCCATTCATCATCTGATTATGAACGAGGAGTGCGAGGGTGCGTACAACCTTACTGCCCCTGAGCCCGTTAGGCAGAAGGTTTTCTCAAAAACTCTGGGAAGGGTTCTACGCAGGCCCGCTTTCGCTCCGATTCCTGGTTTCTCCATGAAGATTCTTTTCGGTGAGCTTGCCGGTCCTCTC
>MDTB01094188.1_pt1 | contig 14059 bp, 12 predicted proteins | sample 811161 | NCBI WGS metagenome assembly MDTB01 (sample SAMN05326650, study PRJNA326480) | marine metagenome | isolation source: seawater | place: Mediterranean Sea | collected 2009
CAATATCGACATTATTATCTTCGTATGCTTTAATCCATTTTGAAGACTTCATTTCTCCTTTAGTAACGAAAGGACCAGCAAACATTCAGGTATGTATTTCATCACCAGTTCTATCTAAAAAACCTGTGTTAATGAAAAAAACTCTATTTTTGAGAACTCTAATAGTTTCTTTTAAATTCACAGATGTTCGTCTTTCTTCATCCATAATTCCACATTTGATAGTATTTTTTTTTAACTTTAAAACTTCTTCAACTTTAGAAAAAATAAGATCAGTAAATTTTGCTTCATCAGGTCCATGCATTTTTGGTTTAACTATATAGATTGATCCTTTTCTTGAATTATTTTTAGTTTTAAGATCATGAAGACAGGATGCAGACGTAAAAAAAGCATCCATAATTCCTTCGGGGATTTCCGATCCATCTTTAAGAAGAATAGATGGATTAGTCATTAAATGACCTACATTTCTATTTAATAACAAAGATCTTCCGTGAAGTTTTAATTTTTTTCCAGAGGGCGAATAATAAGTTCTATCTGGATTAAGTTTTCTATTGTAAGTTTTTCCATTTTTAACAAATTTAGAATTTAATTCTTTTTTCATTAAGCCAAGCCAATTTCGGTAGCATATCACTTTATCTTCAGCATCTACTGCAGCAACACTATCTTCATTATCACAAATAGTTGTTATTGCAGATTCAACTATAATGTCACTAATACCCGCGGCATCACTTTTAGCACTAAAAGCTTTTGGATTAATTATTATTTCTAAATGTAGATTATTATTTTGTAGTATAATTGCCGAAGGACTTTCTTTATCACCTCTATAACCAATAAACTTTGTTTTATTTTTTAATTCGCTTGTATGGCTATAAGTGATTAAAATTAAATTATTTTTTTCAATTTTAATTTTCTTTACATTTTTCCAATTATCTTTTTTTAAAGGGAAAAAATCATTAAGAAAATTTTTTGTATATTTAATTACTTCCAAACCTCTTTCAGGATCATATCTTTCACTTGCAGATTCTTCCGACTCAATTATGTCTGTTCCATAAAGACTATCATATAGGCTAACCCATCTAGCATTAGCTGCGTTTAATAAAAATCTCGCATTAGAAATTGGACAAACAAGTTGTGGACCACAAATTTTTGAAATTTCATTATCAACATTCTTAGTTTGAATTTTAAAGTTTTTTCCTCTTTTTTTTATATAACCAATTTTATTTAAAAATTTTTCATATTCTTTAACCTTAAATCCCTTTGATTTAATCTTTTTATTATAACTATTTATTTTTATTTGAAGTTCTTCTCTTATTTCTAGAAGTTCTTTATTTTTTTTTGCCAAATCATGAGCAGCAATACTAAAATTTGACCAAAAAGCCGAGCTACCTATTTTTGTTCCAGGCAAAAGTTCATTATTAACAAATCTATATAAATTTTCAGATATTGATAAATTTTTAATCTCTATATATTGTTCTTTTGTCATAAATTTTTTTAATACTACATAAAAAGTTATTTAAATTAAGTCAATTCATAAATATTTATATATTTATTATAATCATTTTATTGCCTTCTTTTCCTATTAAATTATAAAATAAATTGTATGAAAAATTATTTAAATTTTGAAACTGACATAAAAAATTTGGAAGTAGAACTTGAAAAACTTAAGGATCCATATAACCAAGACGGATTATCTGAAGTTGATACAACAAAAATTTCAAACCTTCAAAGAACAATCGATTCAAAATTACAAGATATTTATTCAAATTTGAACCCCTGGCAAACAGCACTTGTGGCAAGACATGAGGACAGACCCAAGGCAAAGTATTTTATTGATAACCTTTTTGAAAATTTTATTTCTCTTTCAGGAGATAGATTTTATGGAGAAGATAAATCGGTAATTTGTGGGTTTGCTAAATTTGAAAATATTTCAGTTTTAGTAATTGGACAAGAAAAGGGTGAAAATTTAGAAAAAAGAATTGAAAGAAATTTTGGCATGATGAGACCCGAGGGATATAGAAAGTCAATTAGATTAATGAAATTGGCTGACAAGTTTAAAATACCTGTCATTTCATTTATTGATACACCAGGAGCTTATCCCGGAGTAGGAGCAGAAGAAAGAGGTCAGGCAGAAGCTATAGCAAAATCGATAGAATGTTGCATGGAACTATCAGTTCCAACAATATCAATTATTATAGGTGAAGGAGGTTCGGGTGGTGCAATTGCGCTTGCTTCTTCAAATAAAGTTTTAATGTTAGAAAACGCAATTTATTCAGTTATATCCCCAGAAGGCTGCGCCACTATATTATGGAGAGATCCAAAAAAAACTTTAGAAGCTTCGACTGCAATGAAAATGTCTTCAAAAGATCTTTATGAATTAAAAATAATTGACGATATAATAGCTGAGCCATTAGGCGGGGCCCATAGAGATAAAGATTTAATCATAGATAATGTTAGAAACTCAATAAAAAAAAATTTGGACTTTTTTAAAGATATGGATGGCCAAGAAATTTTATCTCAAAGAAAAAATAAATTTTTATCAATTGGTAGAGGCAAGGGATTTATTAGCTTAGATAAAGAATCTGATACACTATCAATGAAAACAAATGCTTTAGATAAAATTATAAATAAATTTTTAATTAATAAAAATTATTTATATATTTCCATTGCTATAATAATTTTTATTTTTTTGTTTTATTTTTTATTATAATGATCCATGACAGTGTTTATACTTTTTTCCAGAGTTACATGGACACAGTTCGTTTCTGCCAATTTTTTTAGATTGAATTTTTTTGTTATTAATTTTAGCCTGTTCTTCTTCTTCTTTTTCAATTACTTCAAGATTGATTAAAACTGTTATAAGATTCGACTTTAGTTTAAATAGTAAATTTTCAAATAAAGAAAAAGCTTCTTTTTTATATTCTATTAATGGATCTCTATTCCCGTAAGATCTTAACCCTATAACTCCTCTAAGTTGTTCTAAATACTGAATATGAAATTTCCAGTTTTGATCAATAAGCTGCAGTAAAATTCTTTTTTCTAATTCCATGGCCTGTTCTTTGCCTAGTGTTTTTTCTCTTTCCGCTCTTTTATTATTGAATTTTTGTTTTATTTCTTTTTCAAAACTTTCATCATTTAAATCAACAATCGAATTTATTTCTGTATCATTATATGCTTTTCCCAAAATTGATTTTATTTGTACGTTATGTTCACTATTTTTATCTTTTGATAAATTTAAATTTTTTAACTCTTTTAATTTTATCAAAATTTCATTAAAAAATTCATCAGAGTATTCAAATGCATTTTTGCTCACAATGACATCATTTCTTTGACCAAATATAACTTTTCTTTGATCATTTAGTACGTTGTCAAATTTTAGCAAAGTTTTCCTTATGTCAAAATTTCTAGCCTCTACTTTTTGTTGTGCCCTTTCTAAGGCCTTATTTATCCATGGATGATCAATGCTTTCTCCATCTTTTAGGCCTAACTTTTCTAAAATATTATTCATTGAATCTGACCCAAAAATTCTCATTAAATCGTCTTCGAGACTTACAAAAAATATAGAACTACCTTCGTCACCTTGTCTTCCTGACCTTCCCCTTGCTTGATTATCAACCCTTCGGCTTTCCATTCTTTCAGTTCCAATAACAAACAATCCACCTAGAGATTTTATATCTGTCTTTTCATCTTTTGAAATTGGATTTTTGCCTCCTAATTTTATATCAACACCTCTACCAGAAATACTAGTTGTAATTATTACAGAATTTTTTTTTCCAGCATTAGCTATAATTTCTGCTTCTCTCTCATGATTTTTGGCGTTTAGAACAGTGTGTTCTATTCCTTCTTTCTTTAATAATTCGGAGTAATGTTCTGATTTATTTATATTTGCAGTGAAAACTAACAAAGGTTGATTTTTTTTATTACATTCATTTATTTTTTTTAAAATTGCATCATCCTTTTCCTTTAAAGATCTAAATATTTGATCATTCCAGTCATGCCTTATCATTTTTTTATTTGTAGGAATTACAATTACATTAAGTTGATAAATTTCAAAAAATTCTTCAGATTCTGTAGAAGCAGTTCCTGTACAACCTGAAAGTTTAGAATAAAGTTTAAAGTAGTTTTGATAGGTTATAGATGCAAGTGTTTGATTTTCACTTTGTACTTCAACTCTTTCTTTTGCTTCTATACTTTGATGAAGTCCATCTCCAAATCTTCTTCCTGGCAATTGTCTGCCGGTCTGTTCATCAATTATAATTACCTGTTGATCTTTAATAATATAATCTCTTCCATTTAAATATAAATGATTTGCTCTTAAAGCTTGGTTAACATGGTGAACTAAATGTAAATTATCTGGATCATAAAAATTATTATTTTTAAGAATTCCAGCATTAGATAAAATGTTCTCAATATTATCTATTCCTTGATTTGTAAGTAAAACATTTTTATCTTTTTCATCTATTTCAAAATCTTCTTTTTTTAAGTTTTTTATAAGCTTATCGACTGCTAAATACTGATTTGTTTTATCCTCTGCTCCACCTGAAATAATCAACGGAGTTCTTGCTTCATCAATTAAACAAGAGTCTATTTCATCTACAATTACATAATTATGACCACGTTGCACCATTGATTCAAATGAAAATTTCATATTATCTCTAAGATAATCAAAACCTAATTCACTATTAGTAGCGTATGTAATGTCACAATTATAGTTTAACTTTCTCTCATCATCGTTTTGGTCATTATTTATATATCCAGCAGTTAAACCTAGAAAATTATAAATTCCCTTCATATTTTCACAATCTCTCTTTGCGAGATAATCATTAACAGTAACTATATGGACTCCTTTTCTTGTTAATGCATTTAGATAAGCCGCCAAAGTAATTGTTAATGTTTTCCCTTCTCCAGTTTTCATTTCTGCAATTTTATTTTCATGAAGAACAATTCCCCCAATTATTTGAACATCAAAATGACGTTCATTATTTACCCGTCTAGAAGCCTCTCTTACAAGAGCAAATGCTTCTGGAAGTATTTTGTCCAACGATGTTCCATTTTTGATTTGTTCTATATATTCTCTAGTTTTGATAGGAAAAGATTTATCTTCTAATTTTGTTAACTGATCTTCTAATTCGTTAATTTTTTTTGTAATTTTGTATAATCTGTCTAATTCTTTCTGGTTTCCAGATTTAATAATTCTTGATAAAAAACTAAGTGGATTGAACATTTAATAAGTATATTGTTTTATAATTTAAATTTTAAGTTTAATATAGTGGCTAAATCAAATTTTTAAATACTATGGTAATTAACCTAAATAATTTATTTAATTCAATAAACAAAAACTCTAAAATGGGTGATTTTCAAGATCTTGATCATATTGATGGAGTAGCATTATCAACTACAAGTGCAAATTTATATACTCATAAAAGAGACGATGTAGTTCTTTTTTATTTCAGAAAAGGAGCTAATTATGCTTCAGTTTATACCCAGTCAAAGTTAATTTCTGAAAATATAAAGTGGAATATTAAAATCAATAAAAAAAAAATTAAAGCTTTATTAATTAACACAAGAAATGCAAATGCTTTTACTGGAAAGGAAGGCTTTAAAGGAATGAAAATTTTAGCTGAAAGTCTCTCAAATGAATTAACAGAAAAACAAAAAACTGATGAAGTGAAACCAGAGAAAATTGAATCAAATGATATTTTGTTTGGATGCACCGGCACTATAGGAGAAACTTTTCCTACAGAAAAAATAAAAAAAAATATTCCAGACTTAGTAAAAAAAATTAAATATACTCAAAATAAATATTTATGGATTAAAGCAGCCATGGGTATTTTAACAACCGATCTTAAGCCCAAAGTAGCAATGGAAGAATGCTACCTTGGTAGCAAAGTAGTTAAAATTTATGGTATTGCCAAAGGTTCAGGAATGATCTTTCCTAATATGGCTACAACACTAGGATATATATTTACTGATGCAAATATTTCATCAAAAATTTTAAAACAATTACTTAAAGAAAATATTGAAAAAACTTTTAACGCAATTTCATGTGATGGAGACACAAGCACTAATGATATGGTATCTATTTTTGCAACAGGTGAAGCTGGAAATTCAGATATAAATAGTATAAAAAATAAAAAACTATTTAATTTCAAATCTTCACTTTTTAATGTTCTTTTAAATTTAGCAAAAAGAGTGGCGGCCGACGGCGAAGGAGCATCAAAATTTATTACAGTTAAAGTTAAAAACTGCAAAACAGAAGAAGAAGCAAAAAAAATAAGTTTTTCCATTGCAAACTCACCATTAGTTAAAACAGCTATTGCAGGACAAGATCCAAACTGGGGAAGAATAATTATGGCAATTGGAAAAGCCAACGTGAAATTAAAACCAAATAAACTATCAATTAAATTTGGCAACATTACAATTATCGAAAATGGTAAAATTTCACCATCATATAAAGAAGATGAAGCTGCTGAATATATGAAAGAAGAAAAAATAGATTTACTTGTTAATCTAAATACAGGGAAAAAAGAATTTACCTGTTATACAATGGATTTAACTAAAAAATATATAGAAATAAATTCTGACTATAGAACATAGTATTATTGAAATAATTAACTTAATACATAAATTATAAATATGATTAAATTTAAGCTTTTTTGCAAAAATTGTAGTCAAGATTTTGATAGTTGGTTTGCATCATCTAAAAAGTTTGAAAAATTGAAAAAATCAAAGCTTTTAAATTGTCCAAGCTGTAACTCATATAAAATTGATAAGTCTATAATGTCACCATCAATTATAAATAATAAAAATGAAAATAAAAAAATAAATAATAAAAAATTTGTACAAATTAAAAATAAATTAAAAGAGTATAAAAAATTCATAAAAAATAATTTTGATTATGTGGGTGAGGATTTTGCATTTGAAGCTAGATCAATTCATTATAATAACAAAGAGAGAAAAAAAGGAATTTATGGCAAAGCAACATTAGACGAAGTTAAAGAATTATCTGAAGAAGGCATAGAAACAGAATCTTTACCCTGGCCAAAAGATAATGATAATTAAACTCTCTCAAATTGAGTTATATAATTTACTGATTGATCTTTAGAAATTGCCCATTCATTTTTTAAAATATTAAAACTAAAGCCGTCTATTTTTTTTAGTTCTAAACTATTTTCTTTAGCTAGTTTAATTAGATCTCTAGGTATAACAAATTTATTCCATTCATGGGTTCCAATTGGTAACCATTTTAAAATGTATTCGGCCCCTATAATAGCAAATATATAAGATTTAAGTGTTTTATTTAAAGTTGCAACAAACATTAGACCATTTTTTTTTAAAAGTGATGCGCTCTTCTTCATAAAAAAATTTAAATCATCAACGTGCTCTACAATTTCCATATTAAGAATAACATCAAACTTTTTATTTAAATTCAAATTATCAGGTGAGCTACATAAGTAATTAATTTTTAAGTTATTTTTTTTTGAGTGAAAAGTTGCTACATCAATATTTTTTGAGAAGCATCAATCCCAGTTACATTTGCTCCCAATCTAGACATTGGTTCAGACAACAGACCACCTCCACAGCCAATATCTAATATTTCAATATTTTTAAGAGGGTTTAACTCCGAGCTTATGTTGAAGTGTAAAATTATTTTTTCTTTAATGTACTTAATTCTTAGAGGGTTAAATTTATGTAATGGTTTAAACTTCCCATCAATATCCCACCATTCATCAGCTATTTTTGAAAATTTTTCAATTTCTTTTTTGTTTACAGTACTCATAAGTTATTGGTAGTTGACATTACAATTAAGATGTATTTTATCAACATAATTTATTAAAAAATATTTGATCAATGAAAATTGTAGTACTTAAATTTGGAGGAACTTCTGTAGGTTCGACTGATAGAATAAAGAAAGTTTCAAAAATAATTACTTCTTATGTAAGAAGAAAGTATAAAGTAATTGTCGCAGCATCTGCAATGAGCGGTGTGACAAATGATTTAGTTAAAAAATCCAAAAAAATTTCAAAAAATTTTGTTGATCAAGAGTACGATGTGCTTGTTTCGTCTGGTGAACAAATGTCTTGTGCTCTAATAGCCGGAAGATTAAATTTTCTAGGTTTTAAATCTAGATCGTGGCTAGGATGGCAAGTTCCAATATTAACTGATGAAAACTATACTTCTGCTCGAATTAAAAATATTGAAAAAAAAAATATTATAAAATATCTAAAATCTGGTGGAATACCTATTGTAGCAGGTTTTCAAGGAATTAATTCAAGCAATAGGATAACTACTATTGGAAGAGGTGGTACAGATGCTAGTGCAATTATGTTAGCAAAATTTTTTAAAGCTGAAAAATGTGTAATTTATACAGATGTTGATGGTGTATATACAACTGATCCAAACACAATTAAAAAAGCAAAAAAAATAAAAGTAATTTCCTACGAAGAAATGCTTGAAATGGCATCTCTTGGAGCAAAAGTTATGCAGCCACACTCAATACAAGACGCAAGATTAAATAGAATAAATATTGATGTAAGATCGTCTTTTAAGAAAAATTCAGGAACATTAATAACTAAAAGAAAAAATGTCTTAAACAACAAAATTATCAGAGGTGTTTCTTTTACAAAAAACGATTCTAAAGTTACTTTAATTGGAGTAAAAGATAAGCCAGGTGTTGCGGCATCTATATTTGAGCCGCTATATAGAAACTCTATAAACGTGGATATGGTTGTTCAGAATATATCATTGAATGGAAAAGAAACAGATTTAACATTTACTATTAAATCTGATGATTTATTTAAGACTGAAAAGTTGCTGAAAAATAATAAAAAAATAAATTTCAGAAAAATTGTTGTTGATGATAAAGTATCAAAAGTTTCAATAATAGGTGTTGGGATGATTACAACACCTGGAGTTACATATAAAATGTTTAATGCATTAGCAAAAAAAAATATAAATATTATTGTAATTTCAACATCAGAAATTAAAATATCAGTTTTATTAAAAAGAAAAGATTTAAAACGTGCAGTAAGTGCTTTACATAAAGAATTTAAATTAGAAAAATAAATCAAAACAATGAGTATTAGACCTTTCAGGGATATAAATCGTAAAACTACTAAAGTTATTAATGTAGGAAATGTAAAAGTTGGGGGAGACAACCCAATTACTGTTCAGTCGATGACAAATACTCTAACAAAAAATGTTAAAGAAACTTTGAATCAAATTAATCAAATTTCAGAAGCTGGAGGAGACATAGTAAGAGTTTCGTGTCCTGATGAAAGTTCTACAATTGCCTTAAAAGAAATAACAAAACATTCTGCTATTCCCGTTGTAGCTGATATCCATTTTCATTATAAGAGAGCCATAGAAGCTGCAGAAAATGGTGCAGCTTGCTTAAGGATTAATCCAGGTAATATTGGTGATAAAAATAAAATTGCTCAAGTTATTTCTGCAGCAAAAAATAATAATTGTTCTATAAGATTAGGTGTAAATTCAGGTTCATTAGAAAAAGATATTTTAGAAAAATTCAAAGAACCTTGTCCAGAAGCTTTAGTAGAGAGTGCAATGAGAAATATTAAAATTTTAGAAGAATTAGATTTTTTTAATTTTAAAGTAAGTGTTAAATCATCTGATGTTTTTTTATCTATAAAAGCATATAGAGAACTCTCAAAAATTACAGATTATCCACTTCACCTAGGAATAACTGAAGCAGGAAGCTTTATTCCTGGTAGTATAAAATCATCTATTGGTCTGGGAAATTTATTGTTAGATGGCATTGGTGATACTATCAGAGTATCCTTATCTGATGACCCCGTAAAAGAAATTAAAGTTGGTAATGAAATATTAAAATCATTAAACTTAAGAAATAGGGGTGTAAAAATTATATCTTGTCCTTCATGCGCAAGACAAGGCTTTCAAGTTATTGAAACTGTTAAAATATTAGAGGAAAAATTATCTCATATTAAAACTCCAATAACTCTTTCAATCATAGGATGTGTTGTTAATGGGCCTGGAGAAGCAGCACAAACAGATATTGGTATAACTGGAGGTGGAAATAACAGCAATATGCTTTATCTAAAAGGTATTCAAACTGAAAAAATAGATAATAAGGATATCATTCAAAAGGTAGTAAAATTAGTTGAAAAAAAAGCCCAAGATATTCAGTCAAAAAAAGAATGATACCATTAAAAAAAGTTGAAGAACTAATTTTAAGACATAGAAATCTTGAGACAGAACTATCCTCAGGTAATATTGACAAAAAACTTTTTGCAAATAAATCAAAAGAATATTCTGATATAAATGAAATAATAAAATATGCAGAAAAATATTTAAGTTTTGAGGAAAATAAACAGGATTTAGAAAAAATAATTAATGACGAAAATAATGAAAAAGAAATTAAAGAAATGGCAGAATTAGAATTAAATGAATTATCGAAAAATAATGAGTTAAATGAAAAAAAAATAAAATTATTTTTACTACCAAAGGATGATGCCGATTCAAAAAATGCTATAATTGAAATTAGAGCTGGCACAGGAGGTTTAGAAGCTAGTTTATTTGCCTCAGATTTATTTAAAATGTATGAAAAGGTTTCTCATAAAAAAAAATGGAATTTAGAAATCATTAGTATTTCGAAAAGTGAAGCAGGAGGACTTAAAGAAGTAATAGCAAATATAAAAGGTAAAAATATTTATTCACTTTTAAAATATGAAAGTGGAGTTCATAGAGTGCAAAGAGTTCCTGATACTGAAACTCAAGGCAGAGTACATACTTCTGCAGCAACTGTTGCTGTACTACCTGAAGCAGAAGAAGTTGATGTAAAGATTGAAGAAAAAGATTTAAGAATTGATGTCTTTAGAAGTAGTGGTCCTGGTGGACAAAGTGTTAACACAACAGATTCTGCTGTTAGAATCACACATATTCCTACAGGGATTGTTGTAAGTCAGCAAGATGAAAAATCTCAAATTAGGAATAAAGAGAAAGGATTAAAAATTCTTAGATCAAGAATATATGAATTAGAGAGACAAAAAATAGATGAAGCTAGATCAAAAGATAGAAGAAGTAAAATAGGAACAGGAGATAGATCAGAAAGAATAAGAACTTATAATTTTCCACAAGGAAGGGTTACTGATCATAGAATAAACCTAACTCTACATAAACTTGAAGAGTTTATGCAAGGTGAAATTTTTGAAGAAATGATAGAAAATTTAACTCTACAGGCTCAAGAAGAGCAATTAAGCAAGCTAAATTAATTAAATGAAATATCAAGAAATAATAAATCAAGGTTCTAAAATTTTAAAATATAATAAAATAAAATCTTTTAATTTAGATAGTGAAATATTGTTATCAAATGTTCTTAAAATAGATAGATTAAAATTACTTTTAAATTTAAATAATAAAATTAAGAAAAAAGAAAAAAAAATTTATTTTAATTTGATTGATAGAAGAAAAAAATGCGAGCCTATAGCTTATATAACAGGTTACAAAGAATTTTGGAAAAATAAATTTAAAGTAAATAAAAATGTTTTAATACCAAGACCAGATACAGAAATATTGGTTGAGCAAGTTTTGAATGAAATTGATCATATTTCTAAAAAAAAAAATATTAGATATTGGTACGGGATCTGGATGTATTATACTTTCAATACTTGCTGAAAGAAAAAAATGTGTTGGTGATGGTATTGATATTTCAAAAAAAGCAATAAAATTAGCTAAAATTAATGCAAAAATACAACACATTGATAATAGAATTAGATTTTTTAACTCAGATGTTGACAATTTTTATAGAGATAAATATGATTTTGTTGTATCTAATCCTCCTTACATTAAGTTCCATGAAATTAATGGTTTGGATTATGATGTAAAGCACTACGAACCGAAAATTGCTTTAAATGGTGGAATAGATGGTTACTCAAAAATTAGGCTGGTTATTAAGAAAAGCTCGATTTTGATAAAAAAAAAGGGAAAATTATTTTTGGAAGTAGGTTTAAATCAAACAAGAGAAACCTTAAACATTTTAAAAAATTATGGTTTTTTTACAAATAAGGTTGTTAAAGACCTCGCAAATATAAACAGATGCATAGTATCAACAAAAATTTAAATTATAAACATTCTTAATGAGAAATTTTAAAAATAATTTTAGAAGAAATAGATATAAAAATCATTCAGATAGAAATCATAAAAAGAATGGAAGCGATATAAAACTCATTAATGATTTACAGAACGGACACAACTTTATAAGAACAAATCCTAATAGAAATAACCACAATGCTTCAAAGTTGGTAGAAAAATATTCTAATCTTGCGAGAGAAGCTCTATCAAATGGAGATAAAATTCTTTCAGAAAACTATTTTCAGCATGCAGAGCATTTTATTAGAATAATTGGAGAAAAAGAAAGTTTATTAAATAAGCAAGAAAATTCTAAAAGTTTAAATAAGTCATCGAATGGATCATCATTACAAGAAAAAGATGATCAAGATAAAAAAAAAACTGAAAATAATTCTCCTGAACAAAATATTACATCTGAGAACTAATTAGCTTAGATTTTAATACATTTAATTTTATTTTTTTTATCTCAAAAAGTTCTCTTTCTTTTCCTTTCAAAATTTTACCAGAAGGTAACTTTAGTTTTTGAGAATTAACTTTTTTTCCATTAATTATTACTTCATAATGTAAATGTGGACCAGTAGACATTCCAGTTGAACCAACATACCCAATTATCTGACCTTGCCTAACTCTTACTCCTTCTTTGACGCCTCTAGCAAAATTTTTTAAATGAGCATAAACTGTTGAGTATGTAGAATTGTGTTTAATCTTTATACAATTTCCTCCACCTCCGCACCATCTTGCTCTAATTACTTTTCCGTCCCCAGAAGCCATTATTGGAGTTCCCTCTGGTGCAGCAAAATCAGTTCCTTGATGTAATTTATTATACCCAAGTATTGGATGCTTTCTCATTCCAAAACTAGAAGAAAGTCTGGCTCCGTTGATTGGAGTTTTCATTAAACTTTTTCTAATACTTTTTCCATAATCATCAAAATGTTCAAAACCATCTTTTGTTTTATATATATAGAGATTATGATTCTTTCCTTGAAGATTTAAATTTGCAAATAAAATATTTCCAGTTTCTAAAATCTGATCATTTGAATCTTCAAATGTTTCATAAACTATTTGATACGAGTCATTTTTCCAAATATCTCTTTGAAAGTCTACTTGAAAACCATAAAGTCTAGCAAATTCAATTATTATATTAGGTTGAATACCACTTTCTACTGCACTTGAGTATAAACTATTTAATATTTCTCCCTCTTTATAAACTACCACTCCTTTTAAATTTTTTTCTATTTCTTTATAAGTAAATTTTTCTAAATTGATGGCTCTATTAAAAATAATATTTTTAGTTTTTGATATTTCAAATGTTATTTTTGTGACCTTTATCGGTATAGTATTATCTAATTTAAATGTAATTACTTGACCCTCATATAATTTACTAACAAAATTATGTTTTAACAGACTGTTTGTTATTAATTTTTTTTCGTTTAAAGGAATATTTAATTTTTTAATTATTTTTTCTAAAGTATCACCCTTATCAATTTTAAAACTTTCGTGACTAAATTTTGGTTTTAAATTTTTTAGTAATAATTTTGAAGATTTTTTTAAATAAGTATTTTCAAATAAATTTACAATTTTTTTTTCCTGATTTTTTTTATTTATCGTATAAAAATTTAACACCAAAGCAGTGCAGAGCACAAATAAGGATAAAACAAGAAGGTATAAATTATTTCTAAAAAACTTATTTAATTTTATCATTCTGAACAAATAACAAAAAAACATTGATTTTTGTATGTTTTTTGACTTTTTTTTATGATCTAATTGCTTGATTTCCTTTAAATTTACACTATAAGCGTCACACTCAACGCAAAAAAGTTGTTAATTATTAGGCTTTTTAAGCCTAATTAGCTATTTTATTAGTAAAAATTTAAGAAGAGAAGTGTGGACGGTTAAGGTTACCAAAATTTGTCGTACACACTTCAACATTATATAAATTTTATTCTTAGAATTTATATAG
>MDTB01193045.1_pt1 | contig 14059 bp, 14 predicted proteins | sample 811161 | NCBI WGS metagenome assembly MDTB01 (sample SAMN05326650, study PRJNA326480) | marine metagenome | isolation source: seawater | place: Mediterranean Sea | collected 2009
GCTCATGGCATGAAAGTCCAGACTTCCTGATCGCCCCAGAAAATTGGACCGAATTTGGTAAGCAAGCTTGAGCAGATGCCTAATTCATTGATCTATATAACTCCTTTGCTTATTTCAGGGGAAGGCTATGCGAGGATTAATAGCCGGCGCTCGAGATAGAACTTGGAACGGCGGCAACAATGATAAATTCGCAAATTGATACGAACCTGATTCGGCTTACGTTCGCATAGCGAAATAGATGAGATATAAAAGGATCAAGCCTGCTTCGTCTTACCTGTAAAACCTCTTCCTCAAAAGCTTTAAAAAAATTTATGTTTAGGGCAGAAACATAACGCTAAAGAAAATCTAGATTCTGCCGATGCAATATAAAGAAATTGGAGAGTTTGATATGAATAGTATTGCACGGACCGACGCCTACAATGATATGGCAATCTCATCACTCGTCATGGGTGCTAACAGTCACGAGCTTGTTCAACTATTGTTTACAGAAGTAGAGCGCTCACTAGAGGCAGCTAAGTTTTTCTTAGATCAAGGCGACCTCAAAAACATGAGAAAGTCTCTGACTAAGACGTGCCAAATATTGGGAGGACTCCAGGGGAGCATTGACTTCGATAAAGGCGGTGAAATTGCAATAAACTTAAGCGAGCTTTATCGCTTTTGTATAAAAGAGCTATTCAAAGTCAACACAGACCCTGATGAAGCGGGCATCTCTAACGTTAAGACCATCTTGTCCCCAATTTTTCAAGCTTGGGCCGAGATACCAACGTCACATCATAAGAACTAAGCCCGTCAGTCGAGCGCTGATATCGCGGGGCCACATGCAACCAAACCAACGTCCAGGCATTGATCAAAAAGAATGTCCGCGCGAAGTCTTTGTTTCGCACTAATTCTGTTTCTGGCAGCATCTACAAGTTCAGCGGCCTGTAACTGCTTGTTTTCGTCTGCCAACTTCGCCCAAATATAAGCTTGGAGAGGTTGTTTTGGCACCCCGGCGCCATCCAAAAACATAAATGCCAGCATGTACTGCGCGTCGGCATAGCTGTCGAGACCAGCATTCATGAATTCCCGGAATGCGCGAGGCCGGTTTTGAACATTCCCCTCACCCTGAAAATACGAATATCCAATCATGTAGCGACTCGCAGGGATATCATTGGCAGCCACCTCAAAGTACCTCAAAGCGCGAACCCAGCTCTGCATAGTACCCCTTCCCTCCGCAAAGATCATGCCCAGGTTGTGGTTGGCCTGCATCGACCCCGAGACAGCCGCTTTTTCGTACCAGCTAACTGCAACATCAAACTGCTGCGTTACACCTAATCCCTCTTCATACATATACCCCACATTTGCTTGCGCTTCCGGATCGCCCGCTTCGGCAAGAGGCAACCAAGAACGAAGCGCAGTGGCGTAATGTTCACGCTTCAAAGCAGCCAGGCCGGCGTTCAATCTGTCTTCTCTATCAGCGGCTAAAAGCGATTGTGAGTAAATTAGCGTCGCGATCAAAAAAATGTTCTGCCAAAGTACTTTAATTTCGTTCATAACCCCTAATCGCCTCCTGCTGTTCCAGCGCTCCACCTAAGATAGCGCCCTCCGTAATGCAGCCAGCGTATGCATTTTTTTCGTCTACCACTGGAATAGCCTCCCCCACGAAGGATTGTGCCGTCTCCATTGCAGACAACAGATCTTGTTGAACCGTTAGAAAATGAAACTCTTTAGACATGAAGGTATCGGCGCGTCTATCTTGATTGCTGATGGCATCAATAATCGTGACGACACCAACAAGCAGATCCTGGTCGTCAACAATATAACCCTCAGTCTTATTTGATCTGCTTAGCTCTTGTAGTAGGTCTGAACCAAGACTCCGCGTATTGAATACGCACCCGGGCTCAAAATTTAGTTTAGAAATACGGTAGTCTGATAGCGCCAGTGTCTCTCTTCCCATTCGCAGATCATAACCACGACCCTTTAGCTGACGATCAAAGAATGAATAACCAAATACACGAGTAGAAATAAAGGACGACATTGCCACAGCGATGAGCGACGTCAGCGCGAATTCGTAACTTCGAGTAAATTCCAAAACTATAATTACGATCGCCATGGGGGCCCCAACAACGGAGCTCGTAACCGCTGCAATGCCGCAAACTGCCATCAAAGTCAGCGCGAAATCAGGATATCCTAGTGTTATAGCTAAGATTCCGAATAAAGACCCGACGCTTGCTCCCATGAAGACCGCGGGAGAGAAAACGCCACCAAACAATCCAAACCCTAAACAGAGCACCGTGGCAATAAACTTCGCAACTAATATTATCGTGACCTCCGACGCTAGTCGCTCTCCTGAGAGAAATTGATTGACCGTGTTGGTCCCCAAACCAAGAGCCTCTGGCACCATGGAACCAATCAAGGCCATACCTGTAGCCGCGACTAGAATAAATAGCAGTTCACGATTTTTTTGTTTGGCCCATGCGATTAGCTTGAGTAGTGAGGACATGAAAAGCACGGCTACGAGCGCAGACGATACTCCCAGCAATAATACAAGCGGAAGTAAGTTCCAATCCAAACCACTCACGTCAACAATGTAGGGACTGCTTCTGTCAAAAAAGACACGAGTACTAGCTGAAGCTATTACCGAGGAAACTACTATCGGAGCCAGAGCCCTTACTGAAAAATGACGCAGTATAGCCTCGCAAGCGAAGACCGCTCCCGCAATCGGCGCCCCGAATCCGGCCGATATCGCCGAGGCCGCTCCGCAAGCAACATATACTTCAGGGTTCAACCTTGTAGGCAGTACTGACCTCACAAGTGCACCGACAGAGGAACCAAAGTGAAGCACTGGACCATACTGGCCGACAGATGCGCCGCCACTAGCTGAGATAAATGCTGCTGTGGTGGATAAAAATCCCTCACGAACTGGGAAAGGCGTTGAAACGCGGTGAGTGCTAAGGATCGTGTCAGCGGGTCCATGCCAACGATCCATGTCAAATGCTCGTTTCAATCCAAAAATCAAAAGGGCTGCGGCAACCAGCGCCAACCAACGTGTAACGTCAAACCCTATAACATTAGCTTTAATCGACTCCGAGGTTATTAAAGCGTCTATCTGTAGGACGCCCAATACGAAAAGATTCGCTGCGACTCCACCGGAGATTCCTATGATCGCCCCGACTAGAAGTATTCGGATTAACTCAAATGTGATGCCCTGCGCAATAGATCTCATGAGTAACACTTCAAGGCTGCAGTCTTTTTGAGGGTCTCAATAGGATACTGATCACCGAACTCCTCGATATATTGCTCATAGCACAAATCAGAGTCATCAATATCAGTATCATCAGCTGCGCATCCACCAATGAAACATGCCAGCAAGACAATCATATTGAGTCGAAAATATTGCCGAGATCCAGCTTTACGCCTCTTCATCGAAGTTTGCTCGAGCATTGCCCTCATACAGCACCTCTCCGAGCTTGATCATTGTCGTTGTAATCGAATCTTCTACATCTTTAATAAAATTTAATCTTGAGTCTGTAAGCCCGTTAATTCCCTTCAGAATTTCGTCGGCATCAGATATTAAGCCTGCAACTAGCACTTCTGCTTCTTCGTAGTCTTTTCGGGCCCCGCGATGTGCGTCACTCAATCGCTTGCGTGTCTCCTCCTTTTTTTGAAAAGCACTACCTAATTTACCTGAGAAAGCTTTATCAACCTCTAGCTCGGCATCTAGCATCTGTTGATCTACGCGCGCCATCTGCCTTTTCAGTTCTCGGATGGACTCGCGCTGTGTTGTTACCCACTCAAGATACTGAGTAATCGACTCTTCATAATCCGGCTCCCCATCTTCAGAGACTGTGACTGCACCGTCTGAACCTGTAAGGCTTTGCAGCACTGACTGAGGGGGCTCTAGAGTCTCAGCACCCAGTTTCCTCACCGCCGTGCTGAGTTGATCTGACTCGCTTTGTAATATGGATATTTGATCGCTAACCGCTGAGTTTTTCTCCACATATATTAGATCATATGACTCTTGATCCTTTCTAAATTGATCTACCAGCTCTCCCAGCCACTGATACTGAGTTCCTCCAATATTTCTTATAAGACCATCACCTTTCGAGCCTTCTTCCACAAAGTCCAGACAATTCTTAGACTCGACCATTCTTGCCCGGGCCTTCACTAGTTTCTCGCATGTGTCCTTGTAAATTTTTAACTGTTCTTCTTGCTCTTTTAATAAATTGGCAACAGTTGTAACTGATGCCTCCGCTAAAGATCTCAGTGGACCCTCCAAAGCAGTATTCCTCGGCGCACCGGCCCCTGTCGGCAGGATCGAGGCTACTGCTGCGTCTGAGGCAAAGTATTCCCTAGCCGCAATTGTCCTTTCCTGCATGTTCGCCGCTCTGTCTAAAAGTGCCTCCGCGGAGAGCTCATTTCTCTCATCCTTAAGGTCGTCCGGTACATCTGCTGAAGCCTGATCATCATCTCCCGCATCATGGGATGCCTCGCGGACCAACTCGGCAACAAGCAGTTTCAGTTCTTCTAGAGCTCCTGAATGTTCAGTTGCCGCCACACTATCAAGGCACCCTCGCAACTTTTCGACTCTCGGTACAAACTCATCTTCGCCGCCTGTAAAAAGCAAAGACGATAATATCTCTTCTCTAAACGACGTGAATCTATCAGTTAGCCCTGGCATTTCCGCTGGTATTTCACTCAACGCCATACCGACCGCGGATAGATCCATCGAATTCTCTGGGTCAATATTTGAAAATTGATCCGTAAGTGCGCGAACAAGGTCATTCATTGATGAATCCTCTGCTTGCTGTAAGCTAAAAACATAAGCGACTTCAGAAGGCTCCTTGTGAGCCAGTGGCCCCTCATTATTCGAGGCCTCCAAATCATCATGGAGGTGGCTTTTCTTTCCAATGCCCAGCATCCTCATTGAGTTATAAGCCCCTCACATATCTGTTCCGTGATATCGTACTCAGATGCGATAGGTGTAGGCAAACCCTGAAAACAAACACGCGCGTATCGCAACTTACTCACAGGGTCTGGATACTCTGCTCCTCTCTCAGCATACAAGTCAAACCGTAGGATATTATCATCGATACCACTCTCAAAAATTTGTAGAAGCCCGCTCTGCCCCTCCCCAGAAGCATCACCAACGGCCACGATATAGCCATCCTGATCGGTCAAATCACAGTTGACAATATTTAAGTCAGTGACGGGAACAATGGAGCCATCGCCCTCAGTCGCTGTAATTAACTCCTGACTATAGGGTTGAAGAAGACCGGATATACTGCATTGCGACACCTCCACATTACTAGCAATCGAACTTTCGATATTCTGGTCGTTAATAATCAATAAGTCTAAATTCGGTTTTAATATAGATAGGTAAGCGCCAGAGTAGTCCGTATTCGGATTAACGTATGCTTCTCCGACACCACTAAACGTGAACTGAAAAGAGTCAGAACCGCTATCGTAGGCGTATGTCAACGCCAGATCGCCAGTGTCCTGGTAAGCGACAGTCAGATCGGAGATGACAGCAACCTCGACACTACCATCCGACACAAACTTGCAAAATCCGTCCCCCTCAGCAGTGTCGCCAGAAATGCTAATCGAGCCAGCGCATAGGCGATTGGTATAGCTGGTATCGTTGTCTTCTTGCGTGTACCAATAGAGACTTCCCGTGCGACTCAAGACATACCCGTCGTCGCCTTCAGTCGATGAACTTTGTGTCATGGTAAGGCTGGCTGAACCATCACCTACAGCCGTATATCGCCCTCCAAAATTTGCATCTGACAAGATCTGAGTGGTTTGTGATGCTACGGTCTGATCTGCTGTGGCCGACACAGTAATGTCATAAACGCCAGGCGCTAATGCAGTTCCAGATATTGTTTGATTAGTGGTATCCAATACAAGCTGTGTCGTGCCGTCGTAACTAACGCTCGCATCAGATCCCAACTCGCCGCCTATCGTGTAGGTTAGCGTTACTGTCTCGTCTGCGCGGTACTTGGTATTTCCAGTGAGGGCTATGGTGAGACGGCTTTGTGTTGTGTCTGATGTGCTGTCGGCATCAGGAGTGTCCTCAGGATCTTTACCTACGCTACACCCTGACAAATGGGCAAAAATTAACGTAAAGGCTAATCTCTTTATTGTGCCCATATCGTCCGTCACCTAATAAAAGACGTCACTTTACGCAGATGTAACTCTCCAAGAGCTCCATTTTTTTTGTGCTTCGATACAGCGACGAATCCATAAACCATACTACAAGGTACCCGTGTTTCTTATGGTCACCACACAACCGTTGCCCTAGAGAATCATAGTCAAGAGAAGTCTGCAAATTAGGCGATGGCCAAACGACCATCACCTGGTCCTCGATATTGACATCGTCGATTAATGAGGTTTCCTTCAACGAGGCTACATATTCGTCGATAGCACTTTGAGCAAGAGCGCTGGAGCAGAAAACTACAGTTACAAATGCAACAAAAGCAGGAAGATTCATGCCCTTTGTACACTGAAGAAAAATAAACTTACACATCAGTATTCACCATAATTTCGATTCGCCGATTCTGAGATCTCCCCGTAGCTGTGTCATTGGATGCAATGGGTACAGTATCTGCATACCCCGTAACCGTGACGTTTTGACTGCTGATGAACCCCTCCCCTACGAGGTAATCCACCACAGAAGCCGATCTCGAAACTGACAAATCCCAGTTGGACTGGAATCGTTCACTGAATGCAACAGGCACACTGTCTGTGTGGCCGGCTACCACCATGTCGCTGGAATTTTGACTGAGCGCCTCTCCCACTCGGTCTAAAACACCATAAAATTCTGCCTCAAGATCGGCGCTCCCACTGGTAAAAGAACCTTGATCTGCAAGAGTAATTTTCACCTGATTATCGATTTGCTCAACATTGACTCTGCCCTTACTGATGTCGTCGCTCAGCTTAGCCCTCAACTCTTCAACTTGATTACTGGCAATTTGACTTAGTTCAGCCAATTGGGCGCTGCTTCCGTCGAATGAATCAGCATTATCAACGGGAGACGAATCGGTGACTTCAACGGGAGTTGCAACTTGAGCTTGCGCGTTAGCAACCTTTGCAAAAATTTCCACAGTATCTGCATCCAGACGTCGGCCAGATTGGGCTCCCGAATCTCCCTCAAAGGACGCGTCCTTTGCGCGAGGCGATAGAGAAACTTGAATAGTACCGCTACTCTCATCGATAGTTACGAGACCCTTTTCTATCTCCTCTTTTAAGGCTGATTGAACAAGCTCAAAGTCCGAGGAATTTGGTGTCGAAGAGGGAGAAGTAGTTATTTTCAGTTCGGGGTCTTCGGGCTGTTCCTCGTCAGTGGTTTGCTCACTAATTGTTTTCAGAGCAGTCGCCTCAACCTTTGCTTGAGCAAACTGGGTTGCAATAATGTTGTCCGCTGTAGGAGGCTCTACCACTGGCACCTGCCGTTGCACCCCCATACTGTCGTTCATAGATCCACTAACTTCTTTGAACTTCGGTACATTCATTTGTGCAAAGGAGAGGATTAAGACGAAAAAGGCCATCAACAAGGTCGCCATGTCAGCAAACGTCGCCATCCAAGCCGGAGCTCCGCCTTTGCAGGGTGGGCAATCATCCTCAGGACCCTCCTCGACCTCCTCAACCACACCCGCAACGGCAACAGTCGATTCTTCGGAAGGAACATCCGCCGAACTATTGACTTCAGAGGCCTCTCCCTCTGGGGCTTCTACTGGCTCTGTGATGACTGTTTCGTCTGAATCTTCAGCCATCTTGCATTACCAAAAGTATCCTATGCGTCATCAACAATTACCTCTATTCTGCGATTACGCGAGCGCCCATTGGGAGTTTCATTTGTATCTAGAGGTCGGGTATCCGCAAAACCAGCAATTTGGATGCTCCCAGCCTCTAAGCTTGATGAAGTCAGTAAATAATCTGCTATCGCCGCTGCACGTGCTGCAGATAAGTCCCAATTAGATTTAAACTTTTCACTAAAAGCGACAGGAACATTATCGGTGTGGCCTTCTACCTTCACGATCCCTGAGTATTTGGAAAGGGTATTGCCCAGTTTTATGAGCGTTGGTGAAAAACTATCTCTAACGCCAGCAGATCCAGAGACAAATCCCCCTTGGCTAGCCAGTCTCACTATGATTTTGTCACCCTCTCTTTCAACCTCAGCTAAACCTCTAGCTATCTCATCCTGAAGGTCAGCACGCAATTGATCATATTTTGAGAGCCCAGAACCACCTTCTCTAACACTATTGGAAGCTGTCGAAGGAGCTCCTTGGCCAGCTCCCTCAGATTTGTCTGACACATGAATTCCAACGGTAGATGTTATTCTGCTAGACACGTCTGCTATTTTGGCAACGGCGTCTATTGTCGCCTGAGCCACTAATCCACCTTTTCCCTTGCCCTCAGAGCCCTCTGATCCCGCTCCAGATGAACTCTCAACTAATGTCACCTCGATCTCACCATCTTTCACTCGGACATCAGCCATACCGGCGTTTATCTCCTGCTCCAACGCTTCCTGAACCTGTTGGAATTCTCGCTGAAGAGCCTCCTCAAATTCTTCCTCTTCAGTTTTTTTCTCGATGAAGTCACCGCGGACGAAGTCCGATATCTGTTCTTTTTGATCAATAACCGATCGTTCAGCCACTGCGGGAGTAAAATTTTCCACCATCACGCTTCTCGCCATAGGGATAGTAACTTTTGGGACGATCTTTTCGATGCCAAACGCCTGCTTAAGTGATCCTGCAACCTGCTTGAATTTTGGGACTTCGGTTTCGGCAAAGCTAAGCAACAAAACAAAAAATGCCATTAGCAAGGTCGCCATATCCGCGAAAGTAGCCATCCATGCGGGCGCACCCCCTTTGCAGGGTGGACATTCCGTTTCAGGAGGATCGTCAGAGGACGGTTCATTTACAATGACTCCCTCGTCAACCAGAGCATCATCGCCGACCCTAACCTCCGAGGAGCCATCATCAGCAGACTCAGTACCCGCTAACGTATCGTCTTTGTCCCCATCCGGAGGTAACTCATTTATTGCGTCGTCATCAGCCACGTTAAATCACTCAAGCTTAAGTCGTACTTAACTTTTCCCGACTCTTAGGCGAGACAAACGAAGCTAGCATGTCCGCAAGCACTCGAGGGTTACCCCCCTCTTGCATGAACAACACTCCTTCTATGATGAGCTCGTTATTTGACGCTTCAAGTGACGAAGCGTTTTCAAGCTTTTGCGCGATCGGTAAGCAAATAACGTTGGCGAGGATAGCGCCATACATGGTTGTTAGCAGCGCAATCGCCATTGCAGGTCCAATCGCTTTTGGATCCGACATATTACCGAGCATAATTACCAAACCCGCTAGAGTACCAATCATTCCCATTGCAGGAGCAATCTCCCCCCAGGCGCTAAAAATATTGGCGCCCATGGAATGGCGCTGTTTCATCATGGCGTTGTCTCGATTCAGGGAACTTTTGATAATCTCCCCATCAGTACCGTCCACAAGCATGGCCACGGCCTTGGCGAGAAACGGATTACTTATTTCTTGACCCTCCAGAGCAATCATTCCATCTTTTCGAGCAATGTTTGCAAGCTCTACAATTTGCGTTATCAGATCCACAGGATCATCAATCTTGCGCGAAAAGACTTTACCCATGACGCCGATCGCACCCAAAACCTCCCCTAAAGAACATCGAGCCATTACGACCGCGATAGAGCCCGCAACAACGATCAACATGGAAGCGGTATCAATGAAAGCGGCAGCGTTTTCTGAGATGGCATAAAAAATTAGCCCAAACGCAGACAGAAGTCCGATGATAGTTGCAATATCCATCTATTTACCTCGCTTTTACTTCACTAACCACTCGGGCATAGCCAAACCATCAAATTAAGCACCATCAATGATTATAAGCAACCACGAAGTGCAAAAGCACCTAAATCTGGTGTCTGCTAACGAACATTATTATCGACCAATGCAATATCGACTTGAGGTTAACTCCCCCACTTCGACGACCAAAAAACAAGTTATCTGAGTATCCGAAGACTGTGCTAGCTCAAGTTTTGGGACAAAGCACCGAAAATTAATGCATAGTGTTGAGGATATTTGGAAGAGATAACGACTCGGGAATGGCTGAATGACTGGCATGAACCTGATTAGCGTAGTACGGGTTACACTTATTGCACCTATGGCGGCTCTAGTGTTCAGCTGTGCGGATCAACGAAACCAACCTGATTGCAACGACGTTTTTGAAAGTAGGTTGGAGCGATCTAACTTTCAAGTCTTCAAAAACGGATTGGCTTTGCATGAGCCAACTGGTCTAACGGTAACACAGTGTGCCGTTGGGCAGCGCATGGTGAATTTTAAATGCCGCGGGGATGCAATAAAACTTACCTGGGATGATGCCATGGCCTATGCCGCAGAGATTCGGGAAAAAACAGGCGAATCTTGGAGGCTGCCGACCAAGTGGGAGATGCCGAAATTTTTGGAAAAACAGTGTATAAATCCTGCGGTCAATCCTTTTGTATTCCCAAACCTAGAAGTAACAAATTTTTGGACTAAATCTAAAGGATTACACCAGGATCAATTTCGTTGCTCTGTTTACTCCTATCAGGGTAGGGTTTTTTGCCGGCAAGCGAGGCTAATCGAACAACCATTCCTACTAGTAAAAAAAGATTGATGGAATTTCTTAGTTCAACTGCACGACGAAAAGCCCAGTCAGGGCTAAAAAAGGTAAGTAAAGTATCGTAGCGGCGTAGTGGTATGAGGCGGATACAGGTATTTTCTTTGACAAACTCGCCATTTTATTGATTCATTATGTTCGAACTAGCGAACTTCGCCTAGAAAGGCAAAAACTGCGGGTCTAGGTTGCTAAGGGATTGAAATTAATATGGGTATGATCGTTAAAACATCGTATCGGGTCAGAAACGGGCAAACGGCGTCCTTTCTCGCGGACTTCTCCGTTATCGCAACTGCTACACGCGCTGCTCCCGCATGTCAGTGGATATATGTGGTGGAGGACGAGGAGAATGAGACCATTGAGGTTATGTCCTGCTGGCACTCAGAGGCTGGTTTCGATGACCATTTGAGATGGCGCATTGAAACCTCTCGCTGGCGTGAACTCGAAACCAAATACATAGAGGGTGAGCCAGATATCAAAATCATGCCGGTTATGTTCCGCTTCGATTAAAGCCGCCAGCTGGATTCCGAAAACCAATGCGTGTGTAATCTCTACGGGACACATCCGTGGCTGCGCGAAACCCCCTAACTTAGGCTCACAACTGCACTGCGCGCTATTTTTTTAATTCGCCAATAATGAGGTGTGATGTCAGCAGAGATTGAAAAGTCCACCTGCTGGTGTCTGGTCACCCAGCAAAATCTACAAAAGAGTCACGTAGAGTTTTCGCGTAATTTAAGTGACGTCCTCACCACTCTGATCATGCAATATTTGCGCTAAAGCTCTATAACGCCGTTTGGGTATCCAAAATTCGACGTATACACGGTACGCGAGAATTATGACTAAAGCTAACACTGATCCCCAAGCGAGAAAATCGATAAGCTCCACTCGGGCAAACCAAATAACTGCCCGCGAATCGTCGGCTGTACCTAGCGATCCGAGGCCGATCATTGCGATCAGGGGTATCGCTAGCAACAAGTAAAAGCGAACTAGCCGACAAACAGCACAATTCTTCGATTTTTGCACAATAAAGCCCTCAAAGTCTCACTAGGATACAATAAACTACTTTCTTAAAATGCTAAACGCAATTAGCCACACAAATCCCAAAACGTTCGTTGCACACCCAAGGAGAACAGTACTAGGTCGATAAGAGGAGCCCATCAGATTTGTAACAGAAGCCCATCAGATTTTTTGCAACTGATTTATTAAGCGCCTAGCTTGCTGTAATTTGCGCCTGCGATTTGTGAAGTAAATCCATTAGATGCTGAGCTGAGCCCTTAATCGCTAAGTAGTAATCCAATGAAACCATGAGGTTTTCCTCAAGATTTTTAATTGTGCATAGCGTGGCATCCACGTCAAGCTTGGCAGGTAATGTGTAAAAATTTGTGAGCCATCCACGAGAAGCCAACTCCACCGCCAACTCTTTTTCAAGCTCCTCTAACGTTGACGTATCTTCACCGCCCGATGTAAGAAGAATCCGAAGCTCGTTGACAAGAGAACTTGCCCGGACCTCCACCTCTTGCTGGTGTGCAATTTCATGCTCGATTGCTGCACAGATGTCTTTTTTAATCTTCCAACTACTACTGTTCTCTCGCCCCTCCTCTGCGGACTTCTCAACGTCATAACTCCCAGCACCCGGTGTTACCGATGCCTTCACAACTGGATGATTTTGATCGAGGGGCAAGTGGTTCCAGTTTGCTAAAAAAGCACCAACTCGTGTGCAATTAAATAATCTTATTTGCTCAAAATAAGTAGAACCCAAACGCTCAAATTCAGAAATGAACAGAAGAAAGTTCGAGCGAGTAGGCAAATCTTCACCACTAATACCTTTGCATGTCAGGGGGTCAGCTTCTGTTTTATTTTGCCTCTCCGAATTTACTTTCTCCGACGCGTACTTTACGTCTGAAACGCATAAGTCCTGTCCAACAAGCGTGATCGATTCGACGCCAAGTTGAGCAAAGAGACTTACAGCAAAGGTTGCAACACTGGTTCCTCTTACAACAGGTAATCCAGATCCATGCAGAGCCGCCGACAAAGGGCTTCCAATGAATGTGCGAGTCGGCACTACGACATATTCTCTGAAAATAGAGTCAAAAGTGGTTGGGTGCGCACACTCAGTAACAATCAGTGGGATATCCTGACAGCGGGAATCTCGTGGCAACAAATCGAGCCCGTCCGCAGTATGATCCGAGGGATCTAGAAGGATGACAAAGTCCGGGATAATTCCGTGATCGAGTAATACAGGCAGGGACCGAAGCAGGGCTACTTTGATAAATGCACTCCCGCAGGCTTTGATATCTGGTACGGAGTCAAGCAATGAAGGTCCCGGAGATACTATCAATACATTTTTGCCCGCTAAATCGGGAGCTAGATCAACAGCAGTCTTAGATTCAAATAAGCGCGGTAAATTATTTATGAAATGCTCGGACTGAATAGTTGGAAGCAACCGTTGCGTCGATTGCGTTATAAATTGGGCTGAAACTCGCTTCTTTAGCGAGGCGTACCCGCGCAACTCTTTACCAAATGGATCGGTAGGTATACTAACGAAACCAGGGGGCTCAACTTTTCTAAAGGCCGCTAACTGAGCTTTACTTAGCTCAACATCACTTCCAACAGTGCAAATAACAACGTCGTCGGCTTGATTGTCTTCTAACAGATCCTGGGGCGGTAGCTTGCGAATACGTTCTTCATCTCTTACTTCCTGCTCGACAACGATTATTATCTGCGCTTGTCCTCGGGCTACCAGCAAAGTCAAAAACTCCTCGGCTCTCGGACCAGATAAGACGACCACATCATTGTTCATATCCCAGTGAAAAGGTAAAAACCGGTCTAGCAAAATATTAATACCTTCAGAAGACCTCAAAAGCTCTTCTCGGGAAACTGACTTAATAACTGAATCCAGCCAATTGGCGATAACCCTCCATGACTGACTAATATTTTTTGTAAGCGCCAAAGAGTCAGTCACTATTGTTTCGGAAGCGCCTTGTTGGGACGCCCACTCTGAGTCGGAAACTTTTGCCAACCGCAGCTGTGACCTATTAATTTTAGCATTCATGGACCGTGCCTTTCGGAGCCAAAAACGCGCTGTCTCAAAATCTCCGCCCGATAGAGCCTTTTGTACTTCTACCAACGCCTCGTTTAATCGAGAGTAAATAAGCATCAAACGTCACCCCTTTCTGACGATCCTACGATGACAGTTAATACCGGTCGAAGCAATGTATCTGCCTCATTGAGCATTTCCACTAAAGAAAATTTTTAAGGTACCGATACCTATATTGTCGGAGCGATCTGGCGCGGGACACAACGTCCCTACGGTTAAATTAATTAAGTACTCAAGGAGGCCATTATGGCTGTCGTAAATACTAACGTGGGAGCCTCAGTGGCCCAAGCTTCTTTGGTTAAGAAC
>MDTB01132236.1_pt1 | contig 14058 bp, 15 predicted proteins | sample 811161 | NCBI WGS metagenome assembly MDTB01 (sample SAMN05326650, study PRJNA326480) | marine metagenome | isolation source: seawater | place: Mediterranean Sea | collected 2009
AATTTGTTAAAAAAGGATGATAAAAAAACAGTTATCAAAAACAATCAAACTTATAAACAATTACTAAGAACCTTATGAACATTTTATTAGCAAATGACCACGCTGGAACAACTTTAAAAAACGAAATAAAAAAAGTTTTAATAAGTATGGGGTACAATGTAAAGAACCTGGGTTGCGATAGCGATGAGCATGTAGACTACCCGGACTATGCCCACCCACTCGCAGAAGAGGTTTCAAAAAACAATAATCTTAAAGGAATAATAATATGTGGAAGTGGAATAGGAGTGAGCATGTCTGCCAACAAACACAAGGGGGTTAGATCAGCCTTATGTTGGAACAAAGAAACGGCAAAATTATCGAGATCACACAACAATGCAAACGTCTTATCATTACCCGCTAGATTTTTAGATAAAGAGGAAGCCGTTGAAATCGTGGAAATATTTCTCAATACTGAATTTGAAGGAGGAAGACACGAAAGAAGAGTCAATAAAATAAACAAAAAAGGCTCTTAAAATGCAAACGGTTATTAAAAGTTGGGAGGAACTTTCTAAAGAGGAGGTTCAAAGCATTTTTAATTTGAGGTCTGAAGTTTTTATTGTAGAGCAAAACTGTCCCTATCAAGACGTTGACGGAAAAGACGTTGAAGCAGACCACCTCTTATTATCCGAAAACAATATTCTGTGTGGGTATTCTAGAATTTTTCCTAAAAACACTTATTTTAAAGAAGCATCTTTTGGAAGGACAGTTGTAAAAAAATCATTTAGAGGAAAAGGATATGGCCACGTTTTAGTCAAAGAATCTTTAAAGTTTTTAAAAAGTAAAAATGAAACTTCAATTAAGATTTCTGCACAGTCTTATTTGACTGAATTTTATGCTTCCCATGGTTTTGTTTCAAAGGGTGAAGAGTACCTTGAAGACAACATTCCACACACCGCAATGTTTTTTGAATGAAAAAAATACTTTTTATAATAACATTTATCCCACTTTTGTGTTTTTCTCAATCAACAGAGGATAAAAGAAAAGCGCTAAAGATTCATAATGATGCGAGGGAAGACGTAGGTTCCTCCCCCTTAGTTTGGTCCTCAAAGCTTGAAAAACAAGCCCTTCTATACGCCAAAATATTAGCCAGAAAAGACGAAAAGAAAAGGATGAAACACAGCGAAACAAACGACGGGGAAAACATGACATATTCGTATTCTGCAGAAATTATAAACAAAGTTACAGCCCCAACATTTTCTAAAACACCCTTAGCAGACGCCTCTTTAGACTGGTACGAAGAAATAAGTGACTACAGGTATTCAAAGGTCAAGAAAAGAAGAGTTGGCCCACCCATAGGACACTATACGCAAATGGTTTGGAAAGACACAAGGCAAGTAGGTATAGCATACGCGATTTCAAAAAAAGGTTCTGTATATGTTGTGGCCAGGTATTATCCGGCCGGCAATTTTGTTGGCGAGTACCCATATTAAAAAGAAAATATAAGATATATTTTTTATAACTTTAACACCTTAAATTTTAAATAAAATAACAACGGAAAACCTAGAAAGATTCAAAGAGTTAGCAAAAAAACACAATACAGAGATTGTACTAGAGTGGGATCAAAGTTGTGATTGGTTTTTTTATGAAGAAGACGGGGCATGTGGACACCCACTGCAAATATCAACCCCAAACACTAATCAATTGGTTCCCGCAGAAAACATCTTTAGTTCAATAGAAGAAAGCACCGATAGTTTAGTCGAAGCAATAATCAATGATGATGTAAAGAAGTTGTACTTTAACTCTGAAGAAGTGATTTGTTCTTACATTGAAGATTTAGAGGAAGGACTAAATATCTAGACGTTTCGCTAATTTATTTAACTTAAACTAATCTTCATGTGGCGCTAAACAACTGGATGCTTCATCAGAAATCATATCATTAATGACTTGATTTACTTGCTCAGAACGAAACACTCTTTCCAACACACCCTGTGCGTCCGCTTCAGTGCAGTTGAAATTCATCTGCACATCCTCAACGTGCCACATGATTTCAGTAAACCAACCTCTATTTTCTAATTCATCCTTGAGGTCTAGTGTATCTGTTTTTTTTAAACCTGTATCCATATTATTAAAATAAAGTTAGTGGTTTCCTAAAAAAACCCCTTGTTTAAGGGGGTTTTTATTTCACTACCACCTAACCTTTTTGTCAACAATTTCAACCTCAAACCTTTCGTCTTTTAAGTTTTTGGAAATTTTTGACCAACCAGATCTAACATATATTTGTGTAGCACATTCGTGAAAAATTATAGAGTTGGTCATTCCAAAACCCACAGGAACCCCGAGATCTTTAAACTTAACCCTAAATGTTACTTCGCCCTTAAACCTTGCCATACCTATCCCTCATCATCTCAGCATAAAGTTCCAGCGAACCTTTGTCTATATTAAACACCTTTTGACCACCTTTTTCTTTTTTAAAAAAGGTTATCTGAATTTTTCTTTTTTTCATTTTATTACAATTTAAATTAAACCGCAACAAGAGAATTTAGGATTTCTCGTTAGTTTGGGAGGAGCCCCGCATTCTAAACCACCGTGCAACGAGCTGTCGGTTGGTACGCATAAGCGTTCTTGATGCAACATAAATATACGGAAAATAATTAAAGAATTTTTTTTAATCGAGGGCGCAACACATTTACAAACTTATTTAACCAATTGTTGAAGAAAGAAATTATAACCTCTTTGTTTTTGCTAGAATAAACGTCCTCTATGTTTTTTGATACCGAAAAAGCCTCATATTTTTTTTCGTCCCAACTCCATTTAACACCCACTCCAAGTTCTTTTTTTATTGCATCTTTATAAACACCAAGCAACTGTTTTTGACTAAGACCCCTAGGGCTTTCTTCAAATTTAAAATATACCACAACCTTTTTTTTGCTTGCAACAAAAGCACAGCTTATCCAGTTGCCATTGTTGTATGCCCCTCCAGGACTTATGTACGCATTCTTCATTCTCGACGGTGTTGGCAAGGCTTGTTCAGGGTCATCAAACCTTAATTGATCAACAAAATCCTTCCAAAAGCCCCCAAAAAAATCACCGTTGCTTTCTTTTTTGTTCTTTTTAGCGAACTCTGGATCACCTAAAAGAACACGAAAACCCTCAGGAGCAGTTATGCTTATTTTTTCAACCTCAACAGTTTTAACAATTGTTCTCGGGAAAACGATTAACTCCCCATTTTTTCCCTGAAAAATAGGCAATTCAACCATTGCAAGTGAAAAATTAAGATTACCGGCCCGCCTTATAAACCCAACAAGGTTCTGCGCACCCTCCCTTATTCCGTCACCAGCAATAATCAACAAAAATTTACCCAACCTCAAGTTTCTGCTTACCGCATCGACAAAGTCAGCCTCATTCAAAACCACCCTTTCATTGTCTTTGCTTGCTATACTATACAACTGATTGCCTTTTGTGCCTAGGTTTTTGTTTATTTCTCTTTCAAGGTCTGAATATGACCACATTGAAAGTTCTTTTGCGTAGTCCAAAATCTGACCAACCACCTCTCTTCTTGAACCAGGGTTTTTCCACAACTTTGTTTCTACAATTAGGAGGTCCCCGTTAGGGGTAACCATTAAAATATCGATATCACCAGCCCCGGTTCGAAGCTCCTTACATACAGGTAACACAGGATTATATGACTCATCAATATCACTAATAGGAAGACATAAAGGGTATCCAAAAACAAGATCTTGAATTTGTTTTTCAGAAAAAGGGGATACTTTTTCTAGCAAATTAGTTTCGTCACCAACAATTATAACCGGTTTCCCGTGTGCAGATTTTTTCATCTTGTTTAATATACAAAGCTTTTCAATTAAGGTCTAGTTGTCACAAGGGTTTTTCAAAACAGACCAACAAAATATGATGTAAATTAAGTATTTTTATTACATCAGAAAATTAAAGTTCATAGACCTGTTTGCAGGCATTGGGGGGTTTCACCAAGCGCTACAAAATATTGGTGGTTATGAATGTGTCTTTGCCTCTGAAATTGACGAGAAAGCGGCAGGGGTTTACGAGATCAACCACAAACTAAAACCAGCTGGAGATATTACAGAAATTGAAGCAAAAGACATCCCGAAACACGATCTTATATGTGCAGGATTTCCCTGTCAGCCATTTTCAAAGGGTGGATACAGACAGGGTTTCGACGACACAAGAGGAACGCTCTTTTTCGATATTTTAAGAATTGCAGACCACCACAAAACCCCTTATTTGATATTAGAAAATGTACCAAACATTGTCTCTCATGATAAGGGCCACACCTACAAAACAATCGTAAGAACGCTAGATCAAATGGGGTACTCAATCGACAAAAAACCACTTATCATTAGCCCACACAATCTCGGAATACCAGTTTATAGGCCACGTGCATTTTTTCTGTGTGTAAGGGGAAAAAACAACCCCGTTAAAGTAGAAGTACCAAAAGCCAATTTTAAGCCAAATGAAATTAGCAGATACTTCGGTTTTAAAAAAACAAAAGACAAAACCCTTTATCTAAACGAATACGAATTAAAGGTTTTAAATATGTGGGACGATTTTTACAAACGCATTGATATCAAAACAGTGGGCTTCCCTATATGGTATGACTGTTTTTTTGAAAATGAAATAGAAGAAGACCTGCCAGTTTGGAAAAAAACCTTTATAAGAAAAAACCGAGAACTTTACTTAAGAAATAAAAAACAGATTGACGCTTGGAGAAGGTCATATAAAGACCTAAAATGGGTAATCCCCTCTCATAAAAAATTTGAATGGCAATGTGGGACAGATTGTAAAAGTGTTTTTGATGGTTTGATACAATTTAGGCCGTCAGGAGTTAGAGTAAAAAGACTAAATTACTTCAGCACGCTTGTGGCAATGAACCATCCACAAATAGTCGGCCCTATTGGAAGGCGATTAAGCTCCGATGAAACTAAATTATTACAGTCATTTCCAAAAACATTTAAGCCCCACGAAAAAAGGTCAATAGCCCTTAAGCAGTTTGGAAACGCTGTCAACGTTAAGGTTGTAGAGTTTTTAGTAAAAAAAATGATTTGAGAACTAGAAAAAAAACCAACAAAAACCCAGTTTCAGATTTTATAAAGTCACAAAAGGACTTTTTCGACTTTTTTAACAAATGGGGAGGCGTTAAAAAAAAGCGACCAGGAATCCTTCTCAAAACACGAAACGAAGAACTCTTAATTTTATTTAAAAACGTCACCTATTTAGGACATCCACACCCTTTTTTTAAAAAAAGAATTCAAATACCGGGAACATGGATAGGGCACATGTCTAGCCCCAAAACGATTATTATAGGGGTTTATACTCAAACAGAACATAAACAAGAAGGTAGTGAGTTGATTGTGGTTTACGCAAACAAAGACTTTATAAACAAGAAAGCAAACAACTCTTCCGCTCATATTTATACTGCTGACCTGGAAAAAGCAGATTCGGAGGGATACTTTAGCAAGGTTGACAAAAAAAACAACTTTGTCCAGGTTTTTACAAAAAATGAATTTGGCAAATTTGTGAATAGCCTAGCAAACGACACAGGCAAAATCAACAGTTTAAATGATCAAAAAGAGTGGTACCAAAACTATTCCGATAAGTTCTATCAAAAAAACACAAAAAATAACCCAAAAAAGGTGTGTATGGATTATGCAAAAACCATCTTAAACAAGAATTGGAATGGAAAAACAGCCTACAACGAAATGGTCAAAGCCAATTACCGAAATATGCTACAGGCAGAATGGCCGGGCTTTTACAACGAGTTTCTTTTTGAAAATTTCATAAAACGAGAAGGTTGTGAAGACGTTGTTAGTGCCGACGACGATGACTCAGGGTTAGACCTTGACCTCATGTTTCTAAAAACTAGCAAAAATGTTTTTCTAGGGGATTTAAAAACCCACACAAAAGGGCCAGGACCAATAATAACCAACGACCAAGGGGCTATTGACAAAGCAGTAAAAAAGTATGGTAGGGCTTGGTTCTTTGTCGTTGAGCACGACACAGAAAAAGACATAGACCACGGGCTTGTGGTCAGAGACCATTGGAACAAATTAAAAAGAGAGATAGGAATAGGAAACCCCTCCGCCAGCTACGCTACAAGAATGAAAAATAACGTAACAATAAAAAACGTATTAATTCTTGAAGTCACTCCTTATAACCGTCAGTATTTATCGGACTTTCAAACAGGCATGTTAAACAGCAACGGTACACCAAGAGCCCCAAAATATAAAATTAATAAAAGGGATATAGAACATTTCGTTTATTACAGGTCAGAGAACCAATAAGCACACAAAATCAAGTAAATAATTTTTGTATTTTAATAAACAGCAAATAACTCAGAAAAAAATGCACAAATCAAAGAATGTTTCAATTGAGTGGGAGTCTTCAGGCTACTCTGTTTTAAAAAATTTAAAAGCAACAATTGAAGGGATGTTCACAGAGTTTATTGACAACTCTATTCAAAGTTATAAAAATGACAAAACGGAAATAAAAATAAGCGAACCAGATTATATCTTAAAAATATCGATAAAAAAAATAGGCGATGAAATAATAATTAGGGATAACGCCGGAGGAATCAATGGAAAAAACTTTGATAGAGCCCTCAAACCAGCAAATAAAGCCAATGACACCAAAGGATTAAACGAGTTTGGGCTGGGAATGAAATACGCGGCTGTATGGATCAGCAACGAATGGGAATTAATTTCTTCTGCTTACGGTGAAGATGTCGAAAGGAGAGTCGTTTTTAACTATCATGATGTAACAAAAAATAACAAAAAAACGCTGCCTATCTCTGAAAAAAAGGTCGACAAAAACACCCATTACACAATTGTTAAATTAAGAGAACTGGAACCCAATCATATTAAAGGGTGGAAAAAAAAGATATGCGCAAAAAAACTAGCTTCGGTATACAGAAATTTTTTAAGAGAAAACAAAGGGATATATTCAGATTACTGCGAAGACAAGGTAGAAATTAATTGGGACATGGATGGAGACGGTGGAACCAACTTAATTTGGGAAGATTTTGGGTTTCTAAACGCAAAATGGTATAAAGATGTTGAAATGCAGATTGATACAAAGCCACTGGAGTGGTGTGTAAAACTACAACCAGAGGAAATACCAACAAAAGAGTATGTTATAACAGAATCTGGTGAAAGAAAAGAACAAGAATCAAACATAACCGTTTCGGGTTTTATTGGGATTTTACCCCAAATGGAGAAGGAAAAAAATGGTTTCGTTTTGCTTAGAAGGGGGCGTGTTGTTGAGGGAATAAGCTCAAGGGTTTTCCCTGTGAAAATTTGTGGCACACAAGCAGGCAGCCCGAAATATAAAAGGATTTATGGAGAAATACACTTCACCAACACAAAAGTGAGTTTTGACAAGTCACAACTCTCAATAAGCCCAGAAACCAGAGATCTAATTTTCGAAGTGATAGCTACAAAACTTAAGAAATCCTCTTTTGGGTCAGACTCTCGAACGTACAACCTGATTTCACAAGCACAGGAACATCGGCTTAGCGATGACGGCGCAAAGAAGAAACTAGAAAAAGCGCTTAAAACTACCAGAAAAAACGAAAAAACCCTAGAAGAGGACTTTAAGGACAAAAAAGCAGACGAAACCCTTATTGACGAAGGGTATCTTCAGTTAGAAAAGGAGTTGAACGAAATATTTATAGAAAAAACACAAAGACAGTTGCCAAAAATACTTTCCGAATCTATTGAGGTCAGCGGTGATAGTTGGGAACTAATAATTAATAACACTGACTTTTCAGAAGCGGTTTCCGAATCAAACAAGTTATATACAACCGAAGCCAGATATGATGAGAAAAAGTTATATGTCTCAATTAATGAAAGTCATGAGGTTTTTCACAACAAAAAATATAACGACGACGCAATAAGCCTCCTGGTCAACACAATAGCCACAATGGCCATAAGCGAGTTACACGCTGATCAAGGTGGTGGAAAGCCCAAGCATGTAAGGTATAAATTTAATGACTTTTCTCATCGCTTAAACAGATCTAACAACTAGATAAAATAAAAATGTTAAGACAGACCCTAATTACTGACCCCTCAAACGCATCAAATAGCGCCCAAAACATACCTAAAACAGATGGCTGTTATTTTAAACACTTCCTAAACGAGAATTTAAAAGGGATCGACACAAAAGACAAGAAAAAAATTGAAACTTCGTGTATTGAAATACTTTCAAAATGTGGGAACAGTTCATCTGATCAAAACACAGAACAGAGCGACACGGGAATTGTAATAGGTAAAATTCAAAGCGGAAAAACACTTTCTTTTACCGGTGTAATAGCTCTTGCAATTGACAATAACTACAGGGTCATTTTTATATTGGCAGGCACAAAAAAACTATTAGAACTTCAAACATTCGAGAGGTTAGAAGAAGACCTAACGGTTGATTACTGCGATAAGTTAAGGTGGGCGTCTGACGATGAAAGTAAACATCAAGATGATATTGAAGATGCTTTTGAGAATGAAACAACAATTGTGATACCAATTTTAAAACACCAAAATCAAATTACAAATTATACACAGATTTTAAAATCACAAAAAATAAAAAGGTATTTAAAAAAGTCAAGCATATTAATCTTTGATGATGAGGCTGATCAAGCGAGCCTTAACACTAATGAGAAGCAAAATGTCAACAAAGGATTAAACAATGAAAGTACAATATTTAAAACAATAAAAAACTTGAAAGAAGCCGCTCCAAATCATAGTTTTATACAATACACAGCCACCCCTGTAGCCAATCTGCTCATCTCACAAATAAACATTCTCAGTCCGAAGTGGCACGTTGTGTTAGACCCAGGTTCAAAATACACAGGGGGAGAAAAATTCTTTGAAAAAGATGATGAATATGTAATGGATATTGAACCAGAGTTGATCCCAAACACAGATAAATATTTCCCTCCCGAGACCAAACAACTCAACAACCCCCCAGAGTCATTAAAAAAAGCAATCAGAGAGTTTTTTCTCTTAGCATCTCTTAAGTGGCTGCACGATCATTCAAAATATAATAACACAAACAGCAAACCACCCAAATATTATAAGAGAAGCAGTATGATGATTCACCCAACCCATCTTGTCATGGATAGTAAAAAAGAAGACAAAGGAATAAACAAGTTCTATAATTGGACACAAAACATAATAAGCGCAATAAAAAGCGAAATTAATGACCAGGACTACAGCGCGTTTAAAGACTTCTTTGAGGAAATTAAAATAGAGCTTGAGCCCAAAAACTTATTTCCCGTTTACCCAACTTTTCAAAAAGCGTGTGAAACAATGAAAGAGCAAATTATAAAATCCCTAAAAGACCACAAAGTAACAGGGGGATACTTAAAGCCAGGAAAAAAATTCAAGTGGAGCACACCGCGCAACCACATCCTCGTTGGAGGATCTATTTTAGACCGGGGTTTTACTGTTGAAAATCTGATATTGACCTATATGCCCCGTGACACGAAGTCAAAAAACCAAGCCGACACCATACAACAAAGGTGTAGGTTCTATGGATACAGATCAGACTATATCGATTTCTGCAGAGTTTATCTGACAGAGAACATGATTTCTGATCTCAAAAACTATAATAAAAGCGAAAAGTGGTTGACGAAATTTTTAAAAGAAAACTCTCTTGAAGAATTCAATAAGACTGGTTGTAGAATGATGATGGACCAAAACGTAACTCCCACAAACCTTGGAAGGTTAAGAGATACACTTTTTTCAAATAAGTTGGGGGGCTGGTCACAATTTGAACCTCAGTTTGAGTCTGATTTGTACATAGATAATAACAAGACAATAGTCGATTTTGAAAAGGTACTAGCAGCTTCTGCTGTAGGAGAAACCAACTTTAAAGAAGCAAAAAAGCCAACAGACCTAAACACTCACATGCTCTACAAATCAACTTTAAAAGAAGTTTTTGAACTTTTGATGAAGTTAAAAATTAATAATATGAAAGAGAAAAACAAACGCTTTGATTTATGCGAGGTGTTAAATGATATATCCAAACAAAAACCAAACTGTTATATATTAAAAATGTCTCACAAAGCCCCATTTAGAAAGAGGACGATTTCTTTTAAAAGTAAATATGACAACAATAGTTATAAAGTGGACCAGTTATATACCGCAACAGAAGGTCAAGAAGATCGAAAGCTAATTATAAATCAAATGGACGCACCACTAAAAACCCCTGTTCATTATAAAAAAGAGGTCATTTTTCAGATTCACACAGTACAAAAAATAGACGATGACAGCACCAAAAGATATAATGGAAAAATTTTTAAAACAATTGCTTGTCATATTCCACCTGAATTTAAAGCAAACTTTATACGCAAACGATGAAAGACATATACGACAAACTTGTGGCCAACCCGCCAAGTGATGATTCTTGGATAGCCGAGTCAATAGGGAATTATGACAAATATTTTCTATGTGTTGACAAAAAAAAGGCAATTTATTTTTGCATAACTCCAACCAAAATAAGTCAGGCAACCACCAATGCGCAGTCAAGAAAAGGAACCTATGCTGCTTTTGTGTTTGGTGAAGAGAAAAACATCACAATAAAGAACACACCAGCTAAAAAAGAATTTGTTTGCTATATTAAGTTAGAGAACCCGACTAAAAGCAAAGAATTTACCCACAGGTATCTTGAAGATTGTCAGCGTGTGGTTGATAAATTCAAAAACGAACCCATATACGAAGATTTAATTAACCACCTTAATGCAAGACGAGAGCTCTATGAAAAACTCACTAGCAAAACAAATATTACAGAGCTTGGTCTTTGGGGCGAACTGTTTTTAATTTCAAATTCGAAAGTAAAGATGGACGCAATAAAGAGTTGGCACATGAACGACTCGGACACATATGACTTTAACAATGGGGAGCATATTTCGGAGGTAAAAACTACAGTTCAAAACCTTAGAAAACATAGTACGAGCCTAGAACAAATTAATTATATAAAACAACATAAAGGATCATTGATATCGATTATGACCACTAAAGTTGACGAAGCACACGGAACATCAGTAAAAACGCTGGTAAATGAAATTAAGACAGCCCTAAATAAATCTGAAGATCAACAGTTTTTCATGGACAAATTAGATGACCTGACAAAGTTAGAGCACCTTAACTTCAGAACCCCTTATGATGAAGTATTGGCCGAACAATCAACAAAGGCATTCTGTCACAAAACATTAGACAGCCTAGACCACTCAAGCATTCCTCCTTCAATTTCACAGATAAAGTTTGCCATAAACCTAGAAAACACAAACCATAAAAAGCAAACAGAATTTAATAGCTTAGAAAAAAACCTATTGGCTAACTAGCGCTTCAAAACCTTCTTTAATTTTTTTGGCAGAAATCCCAGGATTATTTTTTTTCATCAATCTTTCATATTGAATCCGAGCATTCAACGGTTTATCATTGTAAAGTTCTTTAATAGTCCACAGTTCTGATCCACCACGCTCGCTAGGTTGCTGTTTTTTGAATATTCTCAAAACATTTGACTTGAAGTCTATAATGTTATAAAGGCTCGGCATGGTAAACTCTTCCGTTTTAAAAACCCCTTCAACTTTTTTTAACACTCTCCTCTCCAACTTTTCAAGAGCAATTAGCATTGTTTTCTCTATGTCGTTATTCTTAAAAATATTCAACTCATCAAACATTAGGTTTCTATCATAAATGTCAACTATTTTTAATTCTTTACCTAAATACCAGATTTTTACAATTTTTGAAAATGACTCATATTCTAACAATGACTTTAAATAGTGATAAATTGTGTATTGCCAAAACCTTTGGTTAACCATTTTTTCGTCATATTCACCCTCCAGCGTTTTTTCAACCAAAAACATAATTTCCTCTTTTTTTATAATTCCATCAGAAAGTATTAAAGAAAACATATTGTCCAAATATGGGTTATTTGAAAAAACATACGAATGTAGTTTTTTGACCAAATCAGCAGACAGGTCTAGTTCTTCAATTTTTTGCTTTATAAAATCAATTTCAATCTCCGTTAATTTGTTATCACGAACAACAAGCTTGATGGCATCATCAAGTTTTTTGTTTTTAATGTCGAGGTCAAAAAACCCATCACAAAAATAATTTTTAAACCCATCCAAAACCCTGTATGGAGCAATCATTTTTACACGAGAAGAAAGGTCAAAAACAATTTTTTTTCCAATCATTTTCTCAACCATTGTTTTTTTCTCGTTCAAACTCTTTTGGGTTAGTATAATCGCATATTTATTATAGATTATTTTCTTTATTTCTGAGTGAGAAACCCCTTTCTTCAAAAGGTCAATTATTTTATCTGAAAATTTCATTTATACCAAAGTAAGTAAATCATAAACCAAAAACCTAAAGAATTGTCCGAACACCCTTTTATTAATTAAACGATAATATAAAACACAGATTAATGAAATAAAAGGTTGTTTATAAAATTGATTCTTATCAAAAATAAACTTAATAACCCATTAAAGCTAAAAGAATAAACCCCAAGATTAGAACAGTAACTATTATTTTCCAGTACCATTTCTTTATATAATCATCTCCATAAACTAATAGGTGGAAGACAAAACTTAAACCCACAAGAAATAGCAAACCAAGCATTTCTAAAATACTTAAATCCATCAGAGGATACTCATTGTCATAATATGTTTCAGGGTTTTGAAGCAAATACATTTAACCAAGTTAATTATTAAATAAACAACAAACTAACAGGTAAATTAATTTTGTTGGTGGTGGAGCCCACGCTCTAAACCACTCCTAAACGAATCCTTACTTGATTACAAACACCACGTTATAGTTTATCTAACAAGCCCGTTAGACCTTCCTTTAATTTTTCGAATGAAACAATAGTAGTTGCGGTGTAAATTAGAAAAATACAAACACTATTTTTGGGATTAGGTTGTGTAACTAAACAAGTACGCAGTCTTCTTTTAATCAAGTTTCTGTCCACAGCAAGCGGAAAGTTTTTTTTTGGCACACTTACCACATAGCCACACTCTTCATCCTCAAATTTGTATACCCTTAAAGAAGTGTTTTCACCCCTTATTACCCTTCCTTTTTCAAAAAGAGTAGCGATTTTCTTTTTGTCTTTAATTGATTTAAGTTTCATTCAAAAGAAATTGAATTATCAGCGCTGTTCACGTCGGCTAGCCTTTTTGATGGATCAATTACAATCTTCGTTATTTTCTTGTTTCCATCGATTGCAAAAGAATACTCGGTTGTTACCCAATTCCAAGATTCAAGAGCTTTTATTTCAGACAAGGAGTTTTTATAAACAGGGTATTCAAGTTTCTGATTCAGTATTATGGCCGTGCTTGAATCATCAAGGTATAAAAGATCATTTGGGATGTAATACATTTCAGATGTTTCATCCTCAAAACTTACCACAATATCAAGCGGCATAGGGATTCTGCCTTTTCTCTTAATTTTCACAACTCTATTTGGGAATATATCAGAAATATCCAAAGCATAATCAATTTTGTTTGCTGTTCTTGTCCAATCATTCAGATACCACTCTAGTTCCACGCCAGACACTTTTTCAGCAACACGCTTAAAATCATTGGGGGTAGGATGCTTGAATTTAAAATCTTCATAATACCTTTTAATGGTCTTCTTGAGATTCTCCTCACCAATTATATAACCCAACTGGGCCATAAAAACGGAGCCCTTACTGTATGCAGAAGCGCCGTATGTAAAATTAAAATCATACCTATCTGAGTGAACGGTTTGAGGCTGTTCAACTCCAGAGTTGGCTAGCGCGTAATATCTTTCATAACTGCTTTCGTTTGGGAACTCAGGGCTAACTCCATTTACATAGTTAATAGAGTGTGATGTTGCATATTCCGTAAACCCTTCATCCATCCATGGGTGCTTCGCTTCATTTGTTGCCAACACATGTTGGTGCCAAGCATGAGACATTTCGTGGGCTGTAACCCCAAGCAGGCTTGGATAGGGTCTTTCCCCAGTTATCATTGTGCACATCGCATACTCCATTCCTCCATCACCACCCTGAATAATTGAATATTGCTTCCAG
>MDTB01237815.1_pt1 | contig 14058 bp, 8 predicted proteins | sample 811161 | NCBI WGS metagenome assembly MDTB01 (sample SAMN05326650, study PRJNA326480) | marine metagenome | isolation source: seawater | place: Mediterranean Sea | collected 2009
CAATAACAATTCGTCTAATACTTCTCCTTCGATTGATTTATCTTTAAATGATTCACTAAAGTATTGAATTCCTGTATTTTCTTTTTTTTGCTCTTGTTTTTTAATTCCAACTTGATTTACATAATATATATACTTGTTCGCCAACAGATTACCACATGTAAAACATTTTACTGGAATAATCATCTTTTCTTGATATATGAAGGGATTATTTTAAATTCAATTTTTCTTTAATATTAATTCATAAATTCCATTTATTGTTTTTCGTTTTTCAAACTTTAAATGTAAACCATGAATATGTTCATGACATTTATCACAAACACACGCTAAATTTGCACTATGATTTTTATGAAAACTATTATTAATATAATCATTTTCATTTGCATCTTTTTGATATTGTAAATGATGTGTTTCAGTAGCTATTTCTTCGTCGCAAAATTCACACATATGTTTTAATTTTTCTTTATTATATTTACTTATTTTCATCAATAAAACATTATTCTTATTTTTTATATAATTATTTCGTATTTCATAACATCTTTCAATAAATGAATCTGGCATTTTTAATGATTTACATACTTCTAATCCATAAATACTTTCTCCTTGACCATCATGTAATCTCCGATCATAATATAATTGTTGATTTTCATGATCAAATTGTACTTTTAAATGTTTACATTGAATATTTTTTAATTGTTTTATTTCATTCATTTGTTGTAATTCGTGAAAATGAGTTGCAAAAATAAAACTACTTTGACGTTGAGTCATCAATTCTAAACTAGAAATAAAAATAGATAAAGCACTATCTATTTCTGTACCACTACATAATTCGTCTCCCAATATAAGACTTTTTTCATTACAATGTTGTAAAATAACTCTTAATTCACTCATTTCTACACCAAATGTGGACAATCCTTTAAAAATATTATCATTTCCTATGATACGTGTAAATAAATAATGATATGGACTATAAGTGAATGTTTCACATGGCACATAAAACCCACATTGCGCCATAATAATATTTATACCCAGCGCTTTAATTAAACTTGTCTTACCAACAGCATTTGTACCGTATAGTAATATACCAGTTTGTTCTTTTTTTTTACCAATGCAAATATCATTTGGAACATATGTTTCATTTGTTTCAATATGTTCAATTAACAAGTGTCGCATTTTTTTTGCATCCACAAATCCATATGTTTCATTTTGTATATGAGGTTTACATAAATTATATTGTTGACATAATCTACGATGATTATTGAATACATCTAATTCTTTTATCATTTCAATAAATGAAATAAAATGATTAAAATACCATTCCTTTATATTTTGAACTGTTTCTTTATATGTATTTGTTAACAGTTCTAAAAAATGAATATTTTCTTGATGTATATTTGTTATATATAGATTAATCTCATCTGAACATAATACATTTGTTGTTTTATTATATTCTTTAAAAAATATATTATTCAAGTCTATATTAATAGATTCTGTTTCTCCACTGTAACTTGAAATAAATTGTAATTGAATGTGTTGTTTATTTTCTGTTATTTGTTTTTCAATATATTTTTGCAAGACCTTTGTTCTATTTTTTGTGATTAAAAAACATTGTTCAGTTATACTTGGTTGATGAATTTTAATATAATTTATTGATTTTTTTTCTTTTTTTGTAAAAAAAGTTTCTATTGTTGTTAAAATAATATTTAGTTTGTCTTTATTTTCAATCTTGGATTTAATTAATACATCTAGTTTTGGATTTACTCCTTTTTGGAAAAGTGTTTCCGTTATATTTTCAAATTTTTCAAAATTTAAATGATTTATTTGTTGACAAGTGTTCAACTGAAATATTTTCATAATATAATCTACAAAAGATGTCCATAATTCTTGAGTTTTAAAAATATTAAATGACTCTATGATTAATTTGTCTTTTTTTTTATTTATTTTTTTAATTATTTTTTCCATCCATGTATGAGAATCCACAATATCATAAATATCAGATGGTGTTATTTTATTTAATTTTAGTTTTGTTAAAATTTTCTCAAGATCAGTAATTTTACATAATTCAGAATCAAAGTCTAAATTACGTTTTAACATATGTTCTATTATATTATATGAATCTTCCAATTTTGTAATATTATTGATTGGATTCATTAATAGTTCATTTACATGACGTTTTCCCATTTTTGTTTTACATTGATTTAATAAACCAATTATACTTGTATATTTTGTATTTTTATCATAATCTCCATTGTCACTTATCATGTTTAGTTGTTGTAATGAATGATTTGCACATAATAAAATATCATTTATTTGTTGAACGTGTGGTTCATGTATTTTTTCAATTAAATTTACATTATGTTGACGAATAAAATTCAATAAAAAACAATAACTCTGTAAAGCAATCGGTTTATCTGCAATATCATATTTAAAAATCTCTACATTCATATTTGGAAAAAAAGACAAAATAATTTCATGTTGATATACTTGATTTTCACAACGTTGCGCTTGAATAGACAAAATATGTTCTTTATTATTTAAATCAATAACATGATATTTTTTACTTTTAATCTGTAAATATTGAATAATAGATTGAATAATATCTAATTCTACATTATGAATCAAAACAAATTCAATAGGATTATATATATTTAAAAAAGTTTCAATACTGTCATAAGTCGTAGGATTATGATAATAATTTTCAGAATATTCAAATATATTAGATTTACCATTCATTAAATTTATATTACTTAATCCAAAAATATACTGATTTTTATGAATTGTTTTTATTTTTTGAATCCATATACAACTCATATGATTAGATAAATTTTGTGTTTTTTCTAAAAAAGTAGTACCAGGAGAATATATACCATATTCATTACGATTTTTTGGATTATTTTCATCTTGTGTATATACTACAATTGTATAACCATAAGGATGAATCTTTTCAATATATTTTTCTAATAAATAATCACGAAAACCCGCCATAACTACACTTTTTTTTTCAATATATACATTTTTTTTTTGCAATTGCTAAATCACAAATATCAGAAAATATTTTAATATTTTCATATGATTTATCTTCGATAAGACCATATACTTCAAAAAAAGAACCAACTTGAAATAATAAAAATGTATTATTTCCATATTGTCTTTTATATTCTTTATCTTTTTTTAAATATTCATTAATCAACATCGTGTTAAATAATATTTCAGTATTATCTCTATATATTTTTTATAAATGTAATCTATATAGTATGGAAGAGTTTAGTGATACTACAAATAGAAATATTATTATTGTTTTTTTTTTATTCTACTATTTATATTTAAGATATCGTCAAACTCAATTAAAAATGACTCGTGGATTTAATAAAATAAAATGTAACCCATTTCAAATGATGATTGGTGGAATGATTAATGAAGAAGAAGCAAGTAAATCATTTCAATATTGTATGGAATATTCAACATCTGAAAAGACAAGAATGGCAATTGATGATGCAAAAAAGAAATATGAGAAAAATGTTGATAATATTGTAAATGATATTTCAAACAATGTTTCTGATGGAAATGATAAGAGTAAAAAACAACAAGAAAAATTATTTGAATTTGTAAATCAAAAAACAAATAGTGTTAATGATTTAGTCACTCAGCAACAAAAAATAAATGAAGTAATTAAAAATACAAGTGGACCAATAAAAGATGTAATGACAAATTTACAAAATATTACTACACAATTAAAAGATGTTTTTGCAAATTTTCAATCAAAAATTAATTAAATTATTGATAAATTAAATATATATAAAATATAATTATATAATGAATGCTGATTTCAAAAATAAAATAAGTAATTTATATCTATTTTCAGAAAAAAATGTTTTACTTGATTCTATGAATACTACAGTAAATTCATACAATTCAGAATACAATAAAAATATTATTATAGTTTTGCTTATAGTATTCGGACTAACTTTTTTTTATTTAAAAATACAAGTATCAAAAGATGTAAAAAATTGGAATTTTAAAAAATGTACTCCAAAATATTTATTTTTTTCTGGTTACATTTACAATGACACATCATTAACAAATTCAGATGCAACATTGTATAATTTTGTAGAATGTACAGATAAATATGTATCAACAAAAAATGAATATTTAGTAGGAAGAATGATAGGAAGAAGTGTAAAAAATATAAAACAAAATTTATTATCATTTGATAATAATAACAAAAAAAAGCAAATAAAAAGAAAAAATGAACTTAAAAAAATGCAAGCAGATATTAGTGGTCAATTTAACGCACTTAAAAATAAAGCAGAATTTAACTTAGATTTATCAGGTACTTATGCATATAGTAGTATTAAAAATTCTGGTATTTATATAGATCAAATTAATGGTCTTATAAATTATATTGGTAAATATATAAAACAATATTTAACATATCAAATGATTGAACATGCAAATGAATGTATAAAAACAGGAGACTGTAATGAAAATAATGAAACTTATAAAAAAGCCGTAAAAATCAATAATATATTACAAAGATTTGGTGGAAATAATTTATAGTATAAATATATATGTTCAAATACTTATTTATACTATTGATTATAGGTATTTTTCTTTATTTAGTATATAATAGAAAAATAGAAACATTTGAAAATAATATTTTAATTCAAAATAAAAAAATGCCTCAACAATTAGATTTATTAACTTATAGTACATTTTCACCGGATTGTTGTCCCTCTGTTTATTCTAGTTCCACTGGTTGTTTATGTGATAATAATAATGAATTTAGTGCAATTACTACACGTGGTGGAAATCGCAGTAATTGTGATCGTAGATAATTTTACAAATACATTGCAAGATGTGATATATTTTTATCACCATTTAATTTCAATACTTGTTCAATTGTTTCTTCGTTAATAGTAAAAGGAAATTGAATATCTTCAATAATTTTATCCCCAAACAATTGAGTACCTGGTTTCATCATCATATACAGATTTAGTTTAGAATAAATAATTTCCAAACATCGTTTTAAATTACGAACACCTTTTTCTTCTTTTGTATATTTTTCAACAATATGTTTAATCATTTCTTCACTTATTACAATAGAACCCTTTTCCATTATTAATTCTTTTTCTAATTTTGGTATAAGATAATCATTACTAATAATAACTTTTTCGTTTGCGTCATATCCTTTTGTTTCAATATTATACATACGATCTTTTAAGATAGGATTAATTTTACTTTCATCATTATAACTAAATATAAATAGACATTTACTCAAATCAAAATCTATTTCCGAAAAATATCTATCATGAAATTTATCATTTTGCGTAGTATCTGTCAAATGAGTCAAAATACCAATAATTTCTTCACCTTTTGGTGTATCACTTACTTTATCTAATTCATCGAAATATATCACTGGATTAGATGATTTACATTGAAGCAATATATCTACAATTTTACCATATGTACTTCCTTCGTATGTATATGAATGACCTTCAAGATAACTACTATCTGTCGCACCACCAAGAGGTATAAATGCAAATTCACGATTGAGCAATTTACTTACACCATATTTAATTAGTGTTGTTTTACCTGTACCCATTGGTCCTTTAATCGCAATTGCATTTCCAATAGATTGTGGATTCGCTACCCATTGAGCAACCATTTGCATGAATTGTATTTTTGCATCTTTCATACCATATACAGCATCATCTAGAATTTGTTGACTTTCTTCCATATATTTATGGATTTTATCTTGTGGATCACCTCGTTCAACTGGTAATGTCGAAATTACATTAAATGGAATACGCATAAAAGTATCAATCCAATTTTTTATTTTATTATATTCACCACCTCCATCTGCAATTAATTTCATTGCATTTATTTTTTTTAATGCAATTGCTTTAAATACATCTGGTATATTTTTATTTTCCAATAATTGAATACGATATGGTTTATCAATATGAGTTAATCCTTTTACTTTTTCTAATTCTTCAATCATTTCTTCTTGTTCTTTTAAACTCATAGATTCTTTGAAAAATTTTACATCATTAATTAAATTTTTATTTGAAATAAGTTTAATATATTTTCCTACATTTTTTCCCTTTTTCTTTTTATCCATTTTTTCTTTTTTTTTATTTAATTGTTTTTCAAATTGAATTAACTGATTTTTTACTTCTTTATTTTTTTTTGTTTTTTTTATTTGTTTCATAAAATGAGTAAATTGTTCATAAATATCATTATCATCTTCCTTTTTTTCACTTTTGTCTTTCTTTTTTTCTACACGTGAAGATTTACGAATATTTTTTTTAGATTTTGATGAAACTATTTCTTCTTCATCTTCTTCTTCGTCTTCCTCATCATCTTCTTCTTCATCATATTCATCATCGTCTTCTTCTTCATCTGATTCTTCTTCTTCATCTGATTCTTCTTCGTCGGATTCATCTTCAAGCGATTCTTCTTCTGAAGTTTCTTCTTCTGAATATTCACTATCTTCTTCGTCTTCTTCTGTTTCATAATCCGAATCATCTTCATCTTCTTCTTCATCGTCATCATCATATTCTTCTTCTTCGTCATCATCAATATCATCATTTCCACTTTTTTTATTTTTTTTAGGAAGAATTGTAAAAACAATATCTACCATTTCTTCTTTTTTTGATTTTGTTTTTGTTTTTGTTTTTTTATTATTTTGTTTTGTTTTTTTTTTATCTTCTTTTTTATCTTTACATTTTTTTGTATTTTCTTCTTCATTAATTTGTTCTTGCAAAAATTTAGATGGGAATAATGTATTTAGAAATTTTTTATATTCCTTTGGGTCTATTACAGTATTTTCATCATCAATATCAGATAAATCATCATCACTTTTAGAAGAAGAGCGTTTTTTAGAATTTTTATGTTTAGGCATATTGTATATTGTTATATTTTATTTTTAAGTCAAATATCAAATCAATTTTTTCATCAAAATATAACATTAATTTACAAATAAAATTGAATTAAATAATTATATATTAACTATTTAATATAAGGTCATGCAAAAAGGAATACCAGCTAAAATTGTAGGAATTCAATTTAGTTTATTCAGTCCTGAAGAAATAGAAAAATCATCAGTTGTAGAAATTACAAATAAAGAAACATATGTTGGATTAAAACCAAAAATTGGTGGATTATTTGATCCACGGATGGGAGTTCTTGATCCAGGATTGGTTTGTCCAACAGATGGAAAAAATTATATTCATTGTCCTGGTTATTTTGGACATATTAAATTAGCAAAACCAGTATTTTATATTCAATATTTGGAAACAATAGTAAATATAATGAAATGTGTTTGTATTAAATGTGGAAAATGCTTACTTTCTAAAAAAACACATTCTTATTTATTAAATCAACCAAATCAAAAAAGATGGAAATATATTTTTGAACAATGTAAAAATATAAATCGTTGTGGAGATGAAAATGATAATGGTTGTGGTTGTTTGCAACCAGAAAAAATTAAATTAAATGGATTTGCAACCATTGTTGCTTCTTGGGTTCGCGATGAAGATGGTGATTTTGATAGTTCTGATAAAGACATGAAACTTCAATTTACACCAGAAATGGTTACTCAATTATTTAAAAAAATAAGTGATGAAGATATAAATTTTATGGGATATTCAAATATTTGGTCTAGACCTGAATGGATGGTGTGTAGTATTTTACCAGTAGCACCTCCACCAATGAGACCATCTATCAAATTAGATGCGCAACAAAGAAGTGAAGATGATATTACACATATATATATTAACATCATTAAATATAATAATAAATTAAAACAATTATTGAATTCTTCGAATGCGGATGAACAATTGAATGTAACAGCAATTGAAGGATTAACTCAAGTAATACAATATTATATTGCGACAGTAGTTGATAACAAAATGTCTGGCGCATCTCCTCTTACACAGCGTTCTGGAAGACCTATGAAGTCTATTTCCGAAAGACACAAAGGTAAAACAGGACGTGTAAGAGGAAATTTAATGGGAAAACGTGTTGATTTTAGCGCAAGATCAGTAATTACTCCAGATCCAGAATTATCTATTGCTGAATTGGGTGTTCCTATGAAAATTGCAAAAAATATTACAAAACCCGTAAAAGTACAAAAAAATAATTTACAATATTTATATTATCTTGTAAAAAATGGTCCAAATCAATATCCTGGTGCAAAAATTATTGAAAAAAAAAATGGAGTTCATATTTCATTGGGATATATTGATAGAGAAAATATAAAACTAGAAATTGGTGATATTGTACATCGTCATATGTTAGACGGAGATTATGTACTATTTAATCGTCAACCAACCCTTCATAGAATGTCAATGATGTCACATATTGTAAAAGTGATGGAACATGGAGATTCATTCCGTATGAATGTTGCGGATACAAAACCATATAATGCTGATTTTGATGGTGATGAAATGAATATGCATATGCCGCAAAATGACGAAGCAGAAGCTGAATTACGATATTTAGCAAATGTTCCAAATCAAATTGTTAGTCCAGGAAATAATAAACCAATTATTGGTGTTTTCCAAGATTCACTTATTGGTAGTTTCTTATTTACACGAAAAGAACAAAAACTAACAAAAAAACAAATTATGAATTTACTAATGAAAACAAATTGTTTTAATACAACTACATTATTTGAAGATACAAGTAAAAAATCATATAATACATTTGATGTAATTAGTGAAATCCTACCAAATATTAGTTTAAATTATAAGACAGATTTATTTGGAAAATCAGGAGATACATATGACAGTTCTAATTTTGTACTTGATATTCAAAACGGAAAAATAAATCGTGGTCAATTTGATAAAGGTGTTTTAGGTGGTTCAAGTAAAGGAATTCTACATCGTATTTTAAAAGATTATAATAATGAAAAATGCCATCATTTTATAGATAATTTACAAGGAATTATTACTGAATATATGAAAACAACTGGTTTTAGTGTTGGAATTAGTGATCTAATTGCAGATGAAGATACAAATGATAAAATTAATAGTACCATTCTTGAAAAAAAGAAAGAAGTTTCCAATTTAATTGATAAAATTCATTTAGGTATTATTGAAAATAAAACAGGTAAATCAAATGAAGATTATTTTGAAACAGAAGTAAATAATATATTAAATGCTGCATCTAAAGATGCTGGAAATATTGGTATTGGATCATTAGGTCATGATAATCGTTTTGTTGCATTGGTAACAAGTGGATCAAAAGGAAGTGGATTAAATATTTCTCAAATGATTTCTTGTGTAGGACAACAAAATGTTGACGGAAAAAGAATTCCATATGGATATGTCAATCGTACATTACCACATTTTAAACAATTTGACGATAGTCCAAAGGCAAGAGGATTCGTTCAAAATTCATACATTAGTGGTCTTACACCAGATGAATTATTCTTTCATGCCATTGGTGGTCGTATTGGATTGATTGATACAGCAGTAAAAACATCTACAACTGGTTATATTCAAAGGAGATTGATTAAAGGTATGGAAGATATACAAGTTATGTATGATAAAACTGTGAGAAATAATAAAAATAAAATTATACAATTTACATATGGTGGAACTAGTTTTGATACAATGTATATTGAAAATATACGATTTGAGTTATTCGATATGAATATAAATGATATATACGAACGATATTGTTATAATTTGTTGAATGATCCAGGAGTAACTCAAAAGAAAAAGAAGGATTATTTGAAATTAATTTATAATAAAGAAACACTTTCAAAGTTTATGAGTCAAAGTAAACTATTAAAAACAAAATCATATAATGAAATCCAATATTTAATTGAGCGTCGTAATAATTTTATCAGAAAGGTATTTCTAAATCTAAATAAAGATAATAAAATTTATATGCCAATTCATTTTACAAATATGATACAAAATATAAAACATCGTTTTAATATTAATTCACATAGTATAAGTAATATTACACCAATGGATGCGTATACTATTATTGAAAGAACATATTCTATATTGGAAAATATGTATCAACCGTGTGAAAAATTCAAAATTGTATATACGTTTTATATGAATCCTTTTAATTTAATTCATAATCATAAATATCATCTTAATGCACTAGAATATTTGTGTGAAAAAATAATTTATACTTATCAAAAATCAATTGTAAATCCAGGTGAAATGGTTGGAATGGTTGGCGCTCAAAGTATTGGAGAACCAACAACACAAATGACATTAAATACATTTCATTTTGCAGGTGTTTCTAGTAAATCAAATGTAACTCGTGGCGTTCCAAGAATAGAAGAACTTTTAACATTAACAAAAAAATTAAAAAATCCATCAATGACAATACATTTAAAAGAAGATGAACAATTTGATATGAAATGCGCGCATAAATGCGGTTCAAAAATAGAACATACACGATTTATTGATATTATTCAAAAAGCAGAAATATATTATGAACCTGATGATAAACAAACATTAATTAGCGATGATGATCAATTAATGAATGAATATATAGAAATGTCTGATTTATTACGAAAATGTTATGGAGAAACAGAAAGTCCACCACAAGAAGGGGTGGAAGAAGAATCAAAACAAGAAAATAATTGGATTATTCGTATAGAAATGAATGAAACTGAAATGTTTGATATGAATATTACAAATGAAGATATACATTATAATTTAAAACTAAATTATGGAGATGAAATATTATGTTTTTATAGCGATTATAATACAAATGGTAAAATTATATTCAGAATACGCCCTACTCCATTATATAATAAAAAAAAATTAAATGATACATTTACACAAGAAGATCATATTTATTATGTAAAATCATTTATGGAGAAAATATTAAATGATATGATTATCCGAGGTATAAAAGACATAGAAAAAGTGACTCTTCGTAAAATTAAACAATATCAACATTATGATGAAAAAAGTGGTAATTTTGAAAACAAAGAAACATATGTTATTGATACAGTTGGAACAAATTTACTTGATGTTTTAGCACTTGATTTTATTGTTACCGAAAAAACAATTACAAATGATATTATGGAAGTATATGAAATTCTTGGAATTGAGGCAGCCAGAAAATGTCTATTTGAAGAAATTTTAGATGTTATGGAATTTGATGACACTTATATTAATCATCATCATATACATTTATTGTGTGATCGTATGACTTGTAATGAAAAATTAGTAAGTATATTTAGACATGGTATTAATAAAGATAATATTGGTCCAATTGCGAAAGCATCTTTTGAAGAAACAACTGAAATGTTTTTACAAGCAGCAAAACATGGAGAATTAGATAATATGAGAGGAGTTTCTGCAAACGTTATGTGTGGTCAAGAAGGATATTATGGTACATCTTCTTTTCAAATCTTTGTAGATTCTGATGAATTAATAGAACAATATAAATCTTTACCACCTATGCCAGAAAATGATACATTTCAAGCATCATATGATGATAGATATAAAGATAGTGCAGAAATATTACGAGAAATTGCAGATAAACAAAATACAGAATTTGGTGGATGTTCTATCCAAAATCTAAAACAAAATAATATACTTCATGAAGGAATGATTCAAAATGTTGTTGTAGAAAAAGATAATAATTATGAAATAGATATTTAAATACATATTAAATTATTAATATATGGAGGAGTTATATTCTAATTATAATAAAATTTATTTAATATATAAAGAATCTCGTTATTTACATTATTCCCATGATGGAAAGTATGTAAATATAGTTACAAATCAAATTGGATTTAATCATTTAATATATCAAATAGTTCAACAATTATTTCATTTATCAAAATCCAATGTTTTTTTTTATTACCATTATATCATCAATAGTATTTTTTTAAATAAAAAACAAATACTAGAAGTAGAAAATTTGTATCAAAAAATTCAAAAATTTAAATTTGGATTTGCTAGATTTAAACATATAATTCGATTAAAATATAAAAAAAAATTTAATACTACAAATTTATTATTTGAACCATTACCATCAAAAACAATTCAAATATATGAAAATAATAAAATTTATCAATTTAGTGATATTGAAATGCATAAAATGATTGAAAATTGTTTTAATTATATTTCATATGATGTACCAACCATTTTAAAATTAAAAAATCCATATACAAATATAGAATTTAGTTTTTATAATTTAATCTATATTTATTTTGAATTAATAAAACATGGAAAAAATTCAGTTTTTTTTACATTATATTTTAAAAGTAATTTTAATAAAAGAATATTATTAGATATATATCAACCACAATTATATATAAATTGTTTAACAAAAACCTATAATAATCTTACTATAACTCGTAAAAAAACATTATTATATCAAATGATTAATTATAATAAAAAATATAAACATTTTAATAATGTAAATTATGATTTATTATATTGTATTTTTAATAAACAAGTAAAATATTATTATATTCATAAAAAACTATTATATAATTTTTCAGATGAAGAGTATGAATCATTAATACAATATTATGAAAATATGTTTTTGAATAAACTTGAAAAGGTATATAAAAAAAATCATGCTTTTGGTCGTAAAACATTTCGTAAAAATATTTTTGGAAAATATGAATATTTTATAAATGAAATGTATCTAAATATATAAATAATCATCAAATGTTTGTATTATATTTTTACTTATTTCTTCTCTCATTATATCTGTTAAACGTTCTTCAATGTTAATTAATGTATTTCTTTTAAAATTATTTAAGTTTAAATTATTCTTTTGACCAATTCGGATAAAATAATAATATTTTTCATTTTCTTTTGTAATTAGTCTTAGTGTTTTGATGGATTTCTTAGATTGTTTGTAAACAATAATAGGTGTTTTTGTTTTATAAGCAATAAGAAAAATATCAATCTCTGTTAAAGTATATGTTTCATCTTGTATAATTGTTCCAATATCCATAGTTTCATTTTTTAATAATCGTTGACTAAATTCTTCTTTATTTTGATTCGTCCATTTGTTTGCTATTTTTACTTTATTTGAATTATCTTTTTGAATATATTCATTATAAAAGTGAGTTAATAACACTTTTAATGATTTTATATTAAGTGTTTTATATAATTCTACATGATGAACTTGTAAAATAAATAATATTAATAAAAAATTATTACATGTTTCGTTTAATGATGTAAAATTAAATTCAGTTGTTTCTTTTGTAAAATATTTTTTCCATTTTTTTGGAAGAGATCTAACATATCTTACACATGGATTTGTTTGTAATTGTTTTCCTTTTATTTTTTGTAATTGAATATTTTGCTGAGAACTTTTAATACTTTTGTGTAATTTTACAGGTTCTGGTATTTGAATGCTTTTTTCAACAAAAATTTCTTTAATTTTATTTGGTAATAGATTAGTTGTATTACTTTGTATAGGTAAATTTAGTGTTGGTATATTTGTTTCATTATTATATTGTTCTATTAAATTATTATTTGTATTTGTTAGAGAATTTAATTTTTTACTTATACTATCTAACTTTTCCTTATCTTGACTATTCTGATTTTCATCTATATTTCCATTATAGTTCATCACTGGAATTCTTTCAAATAGTTCGTCTTCTTCTTTTTGAGATAATAACATTTTTTCATTTTTTTTATTTAATACTTCTTCTCTTTGAGATTGTGGAGATGATGGAGGAGCAGGTGGTGGAAGATCTTCTTCTTCTTCTTCTCTTTGAGATTGTGGAGATGATGGAGGAGCAGGTGGCGTAAGATCTTCTTCTTCTTTTTCTTCTTCTTTTTCTTCTTCTTCTATTTGAGATTGTGAAGATGATGGGGATTGTTCTTCTTCACTTTCATCACTTTCTTCTTCTTGTTCAATATTTATATCACTACGATCCAAATATTCTTGTACTTCATATGGACGAATATTCTCATAAACATCATGCTTTATATATTTACTTTTATTACGTTCATGAAGAGAATCAAAATATTTTTTTAATATTTTTTCAAGTAATATAATTTCATCCTTTTTAACTCGATATATAAAATCATCATAAAAATA
>MDTB01210452.1_pt1 | contig 14056 bp, 19 predicted proteins | sample 811161 | NCBI WGS metagenome assembly MDTB01 (sample SAMN05326650, study PRJNA326480) | marine metagenome | isolation source: seawater | place: Mediterranean Sea | collected 2009
CGTGATTTGTTATACTTTCGAGTTCATCGAAAATGTGGTCGAAACCTAAAAAAGCGTTCCTTGGGAACATAAAAGTACCAGTCATATTTTCCTCCTATTGACTTAGCAAGGTTAAAATTTAGGACCCAGTTATTGGCATCCTATACATTATATATAAGGGTTTTTTATAAAATGTAAACCCTAAAACTATTTATTTCCTATATTATATTTTGGGCACAATTCCCATTTATCTTTATCTTTAAAAGCTAATATTTTAATCTGTCTTAATGGTGCCAAAGGTTTTAATTTTTCTTTATTTTCTACTGTAATTAAGCCCCAATCACTCATTAATTGTGCAATAGTATTTCTTCTAGATACATCATTCTCTTCTAAGTTAGATTTTTTTCCATCTAAAAGAAAGAGCTCTTTGAAGTGCACGATAAAATATCGACCCTGTTTGTGAAGTATATGGCAACTTTGAAAAAGCTTATTATCTTTTCGAGATGCTACTCCAATCCTTGTTAATGTTTCTCTAACTTTTAGAAAATCATCTGGTTCGTTTAAAACGACCTCCAACATTGAATCTGGAGTCCATTCTACTATGTTATTTTCTTCCACCTTTATTCACTTTCTTTTTTATTATTCCTATTTTTTCAGGTGAGAGAAGAGACAAAGCTTGGCGTGCTTTTTGATTGCTATAACCATAATATTCTTTGACTGCTTCAATATCACTTTCTGAAATAGGCTTTAACCATTTAGAAAACCTTTTTCTTTTTCTAACTATATTTATAAGAAATTGAAATTGTAGAAGTTTGTCTAAGTGTGGGTACCGATTCATCTCATTTGCCATTAATACAGTATCAGGGAAATAAGATAAAGTTCTGTTAACAATAAAAGGAATGTAATCTTTTTCTGTTATGTCATCTACTATTATATTTTTTTTAGTATAATTAATAGAATTAATATATGTAAATGGATTCATTATTTAAACTCTATATTTGACATTATCTCAGTCATACAAGCAACTATGTTTAATTCAGTATCAGCAACAAAAGCATTTTTATATTGATAATCGGCTAATATTAAAACTAATTGTGGTATAAAGGTAGGAGATACAGATTCATTCATTCTATCATATAAACCTCTGAATATAGAAGATGCATCTGTATCAATGTTTTCTACTACCCATGATCTCATTTTTTTAAAATCTTTGTTTTTAAGGATTAAGAAAAGATTACTATATACATCAGAATTAGCATGGATAAAATTACTAAGATGTAATAAACCATCGTGCGAATATCTTTGAATTTCATTAATGATTCTCCTCCAATCGGGAGCATGTTTCATTATTAATTCTGCGACTACTTTTTCTTCATATTTAATTTGCTCCTGGTTCAGTATATTTATGAGTCTTTTCATAAACAAGGGAGCTAGTTCAGACAGTTCTTTCTTACCAGTATTAAATTCATAAACACTACATCGAGAATGTAATGGATCTATAATTCTATTTTTAAAGTTACAAGTTAATATGAATCTACAATTTTTAGAGAATTCTTCTATGAATCCTCTTAATGCTGGTTGAAAAGATTGTGGATTAAGATAATCTGCTTCGTCTAATATAACTACTTTATACCCACCTTGTAATGATATAGTAGAAGCAAATTGTTTTATTTTGTTTCGAAGAGTATCAATATTACCTTCTTCTGATCCATTAATTAGTATATAATCTAAGCCAATTTGTTTACAAATAGCTTTTGCTACAGTTGTCTTACCAGTACCTGCTGTTCCACTGAACAACATATTAGGTACTTCACCTGACTTAACTATATTCTGGAATACACTTTTTAGGTTTTTAGATAATATAATATCTTCAATATTTTGTGGCCGATACTTTTCGACCCATAAGAAATCACTAGACATAAAGTCCTTTCATAATATAAATTAAACATTTTAAGATTGGTTCAAAGATTCATACATTTGTACGATAGAGATACACTGATCTCTTAGTTGACCAATTGTAGTAAGTTCTTCACCTTTGAACCCACCTCTTTGTGTTACAGCATCTATTACTGCAATTGTACTTCTTGATGACCTGTTAGCCATATCAATAAGTTCTTTTTCCTGACTATTCTCAGTAGTTGCTGAGGGCTCAGGGGTTACGTTTTTCATTTCTTTATCAGCCATATTATACTCCATAAGTTTTAAAAAAGGCAATGTAAATTAAAAGTGCTATGATAACTAATTTACCATAATCTAAATCCCAGTTAGTACCTTCACCAACTGTTTCTAAGAAATCATAAAAAGATTTTAGAATAGGATTAATTTCTTTTTTCATAATATTATTCTCCCGAATTAGTAGTAGTATCACAAGCAATCCAATATTCTAGATCTAGTAAACTATCTGTATGTTTGAAATTTGCTACTGATACATTGTTTGACAATTTAGATATTGAAACATCATAAGATCCAGGAACAATCTTAAGATTAGATATATTTATATCGAAATTAAATTCTTCTATATTATAGTTTTCGCTTTTCTGATAATCTAAATCTATTGAAAAGGTATTAGATGTAGCATTATTCTTATCTAAAAGATTTAATCGAATCTTAGAGGAATCTGATGATGTAATTGATATAGTATCATGACCTAATGTAGAAGAAGCTTTTCGAATCTTATTCATTTGATCATCTGAAATATTAAAAGTTAATTTATTATTGCCAGACTGTACTTTTCCACTTGCCCACATTTTAGTAAATCTTTCAGATATACTTTCTTCTGATGAGTAATAATATTTAATTTTAATAAAATTATCTTTATCTTCTATTAGAAGATGTTCATCACCAAAAGTTAATTCTTGTTCTTCTGTTAAATTAGTAACAGATAAGAATTCACTTAAATTATATATTGCAAATCTTTTAGGTATATTTTCATTTATAACAGCTGATGCTGATATATTTCCCATTTCAGAAATAGTCTTAATTGTATTACCTTCTACAAATAATATATTCTGATTAATATTAGCAAAATTACCTAATATTGCTTTAGTTGCTATACTTAATCGCATTCAATCACCTCATTTAAAAACATATTATTAATATTATACCATACTATTTTAATAATGTAAACCATTAATTTAATATTTTACTAAAATTTTTCTCTTTAATAAACTCTATTTTGTTTTCGAATCTATCATCTAGAACTTCTCTTTTGTGTGATATTACAAAAACATTACTATCATCTGGCAATGTATATAATATTTTTAGTAAATTTTCTACACCATCTATATCTAAACTCGAATCAAATGTTTCATCTAATACTAATAAATTAGTAGATATAGAATTTTTCATTTTAGCTATTTGTCTCCATGCAAACAATAAAGCTAAATCTATCCTTTGTTTTTCTCCTTCTGAAAACGAATCGTACGTAAATGCATCACGATGTCTAGATCTAATTGTTTCATGGAAATTTTCATCTAGATCAAAGTGAACATAAAAATCTAATACTTGAAGATATTGATTTACAAATTTATTAATAATTGGTAAGTACTGCTTTATTATTTTTGTTTTAATACCAGTATCTCTAAGCATTTCTAATATAGCAGAATTATATTTAAAAGTTTCAGTCAAATCTTTTTTATTTTGTTTTAGATCTGTTTCATCTATTACCATATTTCCTAATTCTGTATTAGCATTATTTAAGTCATCAGAAGAATAATTTTTTACTTCTTTATCTAATTTTTGCATGAAGGTACTTAGTCTTTTTATTTCTTTTTCATCATTATTAATATCAGTCATTACACCTCTGTAATATTCTTGATGACTAATAGAACCTTCTAAAGAATTCTCTATACCTTCTGAATTTTCGGATAGCTCATTCATTGTTCTTTGTAATGTCTTAGCTTCATCTTTAGATTCTTGTATTTTAGTTTCTCTAACTTCTTTTGTTATAGATTGTGTACACGTAGGACATTCTAAATGATCTTCGTAAAATTTAGCATTTTTAACTAAGGATTCTATTTTAGATTTAACTCTTGCCATAGAATGCATATTAGATTGCTTTTTGTCATTCAGATCTTTTAAATCCTTTTCTACTCGATCTATATTCTTATAGTACTCTTTCTGACAATGCTCTATTCTATTTTCTAATTCTATTTTTTCATGATATGCATCGTTTATCTGATTTAGTTTATCTTCTTTAACCTCTTCATTTAGTATTTTAATATCTTTAATATATTTTTTGTGCGTTTCAATTTTATTTTCTTGTATTGATATTTTATAATCTATATCTTTTAATTCTTCTTTTAGCTTATAAACCTCATCTTTCAATATCAAATTCATTTTTGAGAATATATTAATATCTAAAAGATCTTCTATAACATCTCTACGATGACTAGTAGATAATTGCATAAAAGGTATAAAGGAAGAAGAACCAAGTACTACAACTTGATGGAAAGACTTATGATTTAGTTTTAATATATTCTGTTCTAATATTTGTTGGTATTCGCGTGCGTGCGAAGATTGGTTTATCATCTCACCATTTTTCCATATCTCAAATACACTAGGTTTGATACCTCTTATAATTTTAAATTGAGATTTACCTACATGAAATTTAACTTCTACAATTGTTTCTTTAGCATTAATAGAATTAATGAGTTGGTCTTTTTTAATATTTCTATGGGCTTTTCCAAACAAAGAAAATGATAAAGCATCTAATGCTGTAGATTTGCCTGATCCATTTTGACCAACTATTAGTGTAGATTTAGATTTATTTAATTGTATTTCTGTTATTTGATTCCCAGAGGAAAGGAAGTTCTTATATTTGATACTTTCAAATACTATCATTGTATCTCCATGGATTGTGCTTCAGTCATTAAATCTCTCATTTTAGTTTTAATAATACCTTTATCTAGATCTGTATCAACTGCATCTACATAGCTATCAATTAATTGAGAAGTATTTTCTACTGAAACATTTTCATCATCTATTTTATCACCAACAAATTCATTAAAGTTCTCTGCTATCTTTAAATCGTATATTGGTTGGTTTTGTATTCTATCGATAAACCTATCAAAGCTAAAACTATTTTTCTTATTTACAACAACAATCTTAACAAACTTATCTTTTAATTTCTCGACATCATATTCATTATAATCTATTTTCTCATCATTGTAAACAATTTTTTCAAATAAAGTGTAACTATTTTGTATTTTTTTTAGTTCTCTTGTTTCAGTATCAAGTTCATAGAAATATTTTGGATCATGATCATCTGACCAGAAGTACTCTAATGGACTTCCTAAATAATGTATATTATCTCTTTCTGAAGATGTGTGAAAATGTCCAGTTAATACTTTTTCGAATCTTTTAAATAAGCTATGGTCCATCCCACCTTTATGTGTAATACCGCCACCAATAGGAAAACCATTTAGTTCTAAATGTGCTCCTAACCAATCAGCTTCACAATTTTGTATAAACTTTAAAGAATCATTATAATTGTCTGTATTGATCCAAGGGACTAATCCTATCTTTAATGAACCATATTCCATAACTCTAGGTTCCATAACAATATGTATTTCGTTCATAAAATAACCTAATAGTTCTTTTAAAGAATTTAATTCATTAGTATTTTTATAATACGTATCATGATTGCCAGGTATAATATCCATAGTCATACCATTTTCTCTAAGGGGATTTAAGAAGTTCTTTCTATTATGATTAAGTGCTTTAAAATTAACAAACTTTCTATTTTCATAGAAATCACCAAGATGTAAGATATGCTTTATATTATTTTTAATGCAATGCGGAAAAAATATATTACTATAAAACCTAGCAGCATTTTCTAGAAATATTTCCGATGAATTTCTAATACCACAGTGGGTATCAGTTATAATTGCTATTTTCATTTATGCTCCCATAGTAAATAAAGCTTTGACCCCATGCATTATATCAGGTTGTTTTCTAGCGAATACACACCATTTCTTTACAACACCTACTGGACGAACAGTGTCATTAGGAAAAAGTTCATTTTCGTAATCTATAAAACTCTTTCCTGTAGTATATACGTCATCTACTATCCAAAGAGGATCGTTAGGACTCTTTGTGCTGTGATTTAAATTAAGTGCTTCTGCTAAAGGTATACCTCCTCGAGGTATACCATACGCACCTCTACAGGGTCCTTGTCTTTCTATCATCATAAGTGCTAGACATTCCCAATCATTAAAGGTTAATGCATCACATTCTATTTTCCATTGTAAAGGTAAACCTGCATGACTTTTAAATTCACCCTTTTGAAATAAATTAAGTACATTATATTTCGGTACATTACTCATATCATTCATTCCATAAACTCCGTTAGATCAGAATCGGTAGATAATTTTTTTCTTCTTCTGATTTGCTTTTTTATAACTTTAAATTTAAGATCTTGTTCTTTAACTAAATTAATTCTACTTTTTAAAGAATCTACAAATGTAGTTGCTACATTAGTAGCTACTTCATCACCTTGCCCGTTTTCTGCAATAAAGTCCTCTATTCCAGATTGAGTCATGTATTTTAATTTTATTTCTTGTTGCTTTTTTTCTTTAGCTATCCTTCTGAGAAAAGCAAACCATGTAATCTGTGTGAAGTAAGCAAAAGCATTTGGTTTCCCTGTTCTTGTTGCAGCCTCTAGATTATAATTATTTATTGCTTTTAAGCAATTTTCTACAGCATCCATGACCATTTCTTCTCTATAGGTATATCGTATAAAATTAGATTTATGTGATAATCCTTCTGCTATTTTTAAAAAGCATGTTGCTATATAATCTGTGACTTTGGGAACATCTACTTTCTTTTTCTTAGATCTTTCAGAAAGTTTGACATATTCTACGACAGCATGAGAAAAATCAGCATTATTTACGTAATGTATATTTCTTTTTTTTGCCATTATATTTCTCACTTTCTATTCTATTGTACCGCAATTATTATGCAAAGTAAATAACTTTTTTTTATTTTAGGGGATTTACATTGGTAAAAATTTATGATATTATACTTATTATAATGAGGCTCCGGAGGAGATGGATTAATGTATAGTACCTTTAGGCTTGAATTTTATAACATTACCCGGCGAGTTTGAATCTAGACCTATTTCTATATCTTCATCTTTAACCAATAATTCTAATTCTTTTAAATCTTTTTGTAATTCTTGTAATGCTTTTTTATCTATTTTAGCATCACCAGTTAAAGGTTTTTTACTATCCATAGATTCCATTTCATTTATAAATCTATAATATTGTCTTTTTAAATAATCAGATGGACTACATTCGACAACTATATGCATTGTATTTAAAATTTGTATACTAGAAGTTTCTATTAAATTTTTTTCTTCTTGAAATATTAACCAAGGTCTAAAAGCAAAATATCTAGAACCTTCTTTATAATTTTCCATCGTTATAACTTTCATAGGTCTTTTTATAACCATTGAAGGTTCTTCTTCTGTTGGCCATTCTACGACCTCACATACTATTTCTTCATTATTAGATAATTTGAATTGTCTGACCTGATTTTTCATTTTATATCTACTCTGTGCATTTTATAATTAAACTTCTCTCTTTTATAAATTTTAATTCTTTCTAATGAATGTAAATAAGAATAATTAATTCTTTTTTCATATGTAATATCATCTGCTATATCAAATAATTTAGTATCTGTTTTATTATCACTAACTCTTAAACCTCTACCTATACTTTGTAAGACTCGAATTTGGCTTTTAGATGGTGATGCAAATATAATATTATGTAAGTTCCTAATATTTATACCTGTAGAAAACGTTCCCATACTAGCTACTATAATTGCATTAGATTGTTTTTCAGTAATATGTCTAATAGTTTCTCTATCATCTACATGTACTTCCCCTGAAACATAAAAGATCTTTCGCGCGCGATCTGCATTATCTTTTATCATATCATATAAAACTTTACCATGTTTTTCAACAAATTGAAATAATACTAAAGTATTTCCTTTTTGTCCTAATGCTAAATTCTTAATAAAATTATTTCGATTTGGATAAGTAACTATAAAATCAATTTCGTCTTGATATGTTCTTTTTCCAAAATCTTCTTTTAATTTTTTAGGATAATTAAGCATAATTACTGATATATCTAATCCAGCAAGAGTATCTTTATCTTGTAGCTCTTTTGTAGTTGTAACTTTAAATATTTTTCCAAACAGACCTTGTAGTACTAATTCATGGGTTTGTGTACCATCTAAAGTTCCTGTAGTACCAAATCTATATTCAGCTTCACGAGATTTATGCATAATAGATGTTAAAGATTTAGCTTTAAATCCATGGCACTCATCTCCAAATACCATACCGAATTGGTCGAACCAATATATGTTTAATTTATGTATAGATTGCCAAGTACTAATAACTGTTTGCTGTTCTATATTATCTTTAGGTTTCCCAGAGTAAATAACATGGCATTCTTTTTTTACGTCAAACGTATTATCATTTTCAGAATATTCTTTAAAATCATTAAACATTTGTTCTACTAAAGAAGTAGTTGGTACTATAATTAATACTTTGGTATCATAGTTTTTTATAAACCATCTTAATAAACAATAGATTATTAAAGATTTACCAGAACCAGTAGGAGATATAAGTATAGCTCTTTTTCTTTTAATAGCTTCTACAATTCCATTAAATTGGTAATCTCTTATTTCATGCGGAAGTTTTAAAGATTTTATAAAATCTATTATCCATTTTAAATTTATAGGATTTTCTTTATACGGCGGTCCATATTCTGTATCTTCATGTTCTATATTATATGATCTTTTATTTGCAAATTGTAATAAGTATGGGTATAAACCTACAGGAAGTTCTTTTGTAGAAGGATTATATAATTTAATCTTTCCATCCCATACTCTCCTTTTAAAAGCTGGCATATACTTATGACCAGGTACAAAGAAAGAAAAGAATTCTTTAAGTTCTTCTCCTATACTACTTTCACAATTTACGAATAAAACGCTATGGTTAAGCTTCTTAATTAATATATTATCCACCGGCCTCAAATACTTTCCATTTTATCATATTACTTATAGTCTGATGTCTCCATCTTAAATTATCTATAATCTCTGATAATGTATCTACTAATGTTTTATAGTACTCTAATTTTTCTTCTGATTTTTTAATCTCAGGATCTGAATCATAATAATAATCCATTTCTCCTTTTAGTATCTTTAAACCATTAAAAGGATCCGGTTCCCAATTTTTTTCACTTATCTCTTCTTCAGACATTTTACCATTGTAATATAACCACTTATCTTTTAATAAAGATTTTTGTTCTAGTTGGGATTTTTTCAATTGCAATTTTGCTGTAACATGTAGTTCTAAGTATTTAGCATGTAATTTTGGGGTATTTCTAGAGGATTCATCTAAAGGTAATTCTATTAAGCAGTCTTCTTTCCACTGCTCAAGTATATCATTCAATTGTAACATAATATTCCTTAATTAATTATTTCAAAATATGAGAATCTAAAACTTGCTGGAAATGTTAAAAAGTTTTCAGCACCACCTATAGATTCAAAATTTAAATCGCCTAATAATGTTGGTACACAATCTATATATCTAAATTTCTTAGTAACATTATTATGGCTATTTAATATACCAACTGTAATATCTGAAAGAGATGATTGTTCTGTTGGGGTTCTTATAGAACTTGGTATATTATTTTTTTCAATTAGATCTTCCATCCAATTGTATAATTCTGTATATGATTTCAATTCTTCATCAACAATAATTGTTAAGATTAATTCACCAAATGTTAACTTATCTGCTTGAAATGGTATACTACCAATTCTTTGATATGGTAATTCTGCAGCAGTTGCTGTCATTCCAGGATGCTGAAATGTCTGGCAAAAAAATTCTAAATTAGGATAGTACTTACGATCGATTATAACTTTATAACCGGTAGGTTGTAAGTAATTTAGATTCTGTGCTAATGAGGATACTGATGCCATATTCTTATTTATACAAAAAATAGGGGATAGCTTTTACACTATCCCCAAGTTTAAGTATTCAGTAGTAATAACTTTTAGCTATCGAGTAAGTTATCTACTCTGAAAATTCTATAGTACTGGTTAGTTTTAGCAGAAGCTAATCCATCTGAAGGAGCTGTTCCTACAAATGGGTTTGAAACCATTCCATATCGGGTTTTGAAGCCGATTCTTGGCTGGAATGTGTTTTCTGCTACTGCACGTACCATTGTTAATGGAACGTATGGGCAGTAGAATAAACCAGCATCGTATGGGTTTGTACCCTTATATCCAACGTTAGCATAATCGCCTGTTGCATATGGATCGATATAGACTCTCATTCTACCATTTATAGTACCTGCAAAAGTGTTGCCTGTATCGTCAACATTTAAGTTAGTACTCATATTTGGAGCATAGTCCATCATACCTGAAGCATTCAATGCTGAAGCTACGTCTGAAGAACATACGACGAAGTTACCTTTACCTCTACGTGTTTCTTTAGCAATTGTATTAGCTTCACGATCTAGTTGAAGAATTAGACCTTTGAATTTTTCAGCTGACCATCTGCCATCTGCATCTGTCTTAAGGTTGAATATACCCTTAATAGAGATATTTGAAGATTGTAAAGCACCTAGCTTAGCTTGTGAGTTAATTGTTCTAACAACTTCACGGTTGATTTCAGCCATGATTTCTGTTGAAAGAATATTAGCTAACTCAGACTCAGCATCTAAGCCATGAATAGCTTTAAGATCCTGAGCAAGCTCTAAACTGTATTCAGCTTTAAGTGCTCTTGTCTTTGCAGTAACAGTTGCTTTTTCGATTGTGAATCCCATTTCTTTGAATGAGGAACTTGGTCCTGAACCTGATGATCCTAAACCTTCAGCGTTAGCTGTTGACATACCTGAGAAAGCAAGATCGTTTGCTACTGAGTCAGCAATTGTTCCTGAAGCATTAAGATCTCCTGGACCTGGATCACCTGAATCTAAACCAGAAACGTTGTTTGTTCTAAGCGCAGGATTACCTGAACCTGTAATAGAAGCAGCTGAATCACCTGAGTGACCGGTTGTTGCTTCATTAAACAATGCTTCGTCATTAGTTGTTGAACCACCGTCGAATCTTGATTTCATTGCGAAAATCAATCCTGTTGGTCCTGACATAGGTTGTACACCACAGATGTCATATGCCATTAGATTTGGCATTGCACGTCTGACTAGTGCGATAAGAACTGGATTCCAGTTCGCTGCAGCAGAAGTAGCGTTTGCAGGTGCCGCTTCTGTCATAAAGTTCATTTGAGCTGCTTCTTCTCTTAAAGCAACTTCTTGGTTTTCTAGAATAGCGGCTGTAACTGCTTTTCTATGTGGATCGGAAATTGAACCAGCAGATTCTTCATTAAGAACTGGGCCCCATTTTTCGATCAACTTATCATATGATACTGTATTTTGCATCATTTTTTAGGCTCCCTTATCGGTTTTTCTAATAGCCTCGAGGTACTTAGCCATTGGATCAGAAGCATCTAATGCAGGTGCTTCATTCTCTGATGGATTATCTTCCTCTGAGACAGATTGAGTTGATTTTTTAAAGTAAGATTCTTTAATGGTTTTAACTTTTTCTGAAAAAGTTTCTTCATCAATAAAATCTACATCTTCAGCAAGCTTATAAAGTTTTTCAACTTGAGTTTCAGCTAAACCATCTGAATGTTCTCTTACGATATGATATCGCTTAAGATCTTCAAGTTCTGCTGATTGCTCAATAGCTTGTTCTGTTTGTTTATTGAGTTGCTCTTCTAACTCATCGACCTGACTAGAAAGATCATCTACTAGATCTACCTTAGCTTCAGGAACCTCAATATAAGATTCTTCAAATAATCCTTTCAGACTACTCATAAAACCTTCTGCGATTTCTGTTCGTAGACCACCTTGGATAGCTAATTTATTATCTTCCATCCAATTCTCTACAACGTAATTTAGGTAGTTATCAACTTTCTCAACGAGTTCAGCTTTAGTAGCTGCAAGTTCTTCGCTAAGTTCAGTTTTGTATTGCTCTTCGATCAAATCGATTTCTTCAGAGAGTTTACTTTTCAGTGCTGCTTCAAAGATAGTAGCTGCTTTGGTCTTGAATTCTGCAGAAAGTGTTGCTTCAGATTCTACTAATGCATCGATATCTTGAGAGAAATCATTATTTTGGATTTCAATATCATCAGCATCTACAAAATCTTCTTCTTCTACAGATTCATTTGTTCCGTGCATTGCACTATAAGCTTTTGTAAGATCAGCTTTATTCATCTTACTAGCTTTTAAATACATTGCATTTAACATACCACCTTTAGTCTTTGGCATTGGATCTTGATTAGCGTTATCACTTGCACCACCTGCTGCTGATCTCTTAGGTGCTGTAGCACCTTTTTTCTCAGCATCTTTTACAGATTTAATAGATGCAGCTTCTGGATCCTTTTCCATAGAGGCTTCCTGAATTTCTTCCTCTGGAGAGTCTTCGAGTTCAATATTTTCTTTATCAGTCATTATTATGACTCCCTTTTTGCTAAATGTTTATTGTTTTAGTAACGAGAGGAAATTCTTAAACTCACGAACTTCGGTAACATACCTATTTGATCGTGGAGCATTTTTAATTTCTGTCTCCATTTGTTCAATTGCCTTTTGCTCTATGATTCCGTTATTCCAAACCCATTCCACACCTTCCATAATCCCATTAACAAAAGCTCCAGGAGCGGATGGATCTTGTACGATGTCTATCGCATTTAGATTGTAATCATCTTTGACTAACATAACGTTACCCTTTGGCATAAGACTTCCCATACCACGAGTTGAAACACCTAATTTTACACCTCCTTCAAGTAATTTCTTAGCGATATTACCATTTGGAGTATCTAAAATTTTTGCTTTTCCCACAACGTCATTACCTTTAAAGTTTAATTCAGTAACGAGATGTGAAACTTTGTCGAGGTTAATAGTAGGACCATCTGGATGATTTAATTCCCCAACTGCTCTACCATTACCTACGAATTCTTTTTTATACTTACCGACAGCTTGTTCCATTACATTCATAGGATACATTCTGCCATTTCTGTTTGGTTGTTCGGCCTGTGCAAAAACCCCTTCTATCATGTAGGATTTTTCACCTTTTTCATTTTTCTCTACAATCAATTGTAAGTCATCATGGACGTGTTCTGATATTAGTTTCATATTAACCCCTTGGATAACCTATAGGTGTAAAGAAAGTTGTATTAGCACCAGCATATAAAGTTTCTGCTCTATCTTTATTAATTACTATAGCTTGATTTGAGTGCATGTGAATGGATCCACCAGTACTAGATGTTATAAGATCATTAGCTCCTCTAGCTACTACATAAACGCTTTGTGCAAATCCAAAATTAGAAGCAGCACTTGAACCTGTTGCATTCGCTCCTGCGGTTTTGAGTAATGTTATATTCATTTGCTCTTCCTATATTGTTTAACAAATTCTTTGGCCGTTTTCATTGCTAGGTTCTCGTTATCATATTGTGCTAACTTTTCCCCATCAATATATAGATCAAAATATGTTCGACCGAATTTTTTTCCTGTTGTAATTTTAACAGGTACTCCCATTAATTTTTTTCTGAGAACTGGTTTAGAATTATCTTTAGCAGCTTCTCTGATATATTTGAAATCTAACATATTAATCTAATTACTATTATTTATAATTTTTTACTTTTCTACTTCTTCATCATCAAGATCTTCTTCTTCCTCATATTCCTCATCTTCGTATTCTTCTTCATCTTCCGATTCAGAATCTTCTTCTGAGTCATCGTCAAGATCTTCCTCTTCTTCATCATAATCGTCTTCAATATGATCTTCATCATCCTCATCCTCTGGTGGAGTTTCACCATTAAATATTTGAGCAGCTAAATTAATTTTCTCTTGTTCCATTGATGTATCAATTTTAGATAATAGCATGTCTTCAAATTCTTTACTTGCAGCAACATAGTCTTTTGCACTTACTGCATCAATAAAATTTTCTGCTGGTGAAATCTCAGGAGTTTCACTTTCAGTATCTGTTATATTTTCTTCACTCATTA
>MDTB01210808.1_pt1 | contig 14056 bp, 13 predicted proteins | sample 811161 | NCBI WGS metagenome assembly MDTB01 (sample SAMN05326650, study PRJNA326480) | marine metagenome | isolation source: seawater | place: Mediterranean Sea | collected 2009
CAAAAAACATCAAAATTTTGTCAACATCTGACTTTAATTTAAAAAGTCCAAAGGAAAATGGAGAAACATTTAGGGAAAACTCTCTTATCAAAGCCAAGTTTTTCTCTAAAAAAAGTAATCAAATTTGTATCTCAGACGACTCTGGTCTAGAAATAAAACTTTTAAATAATCAACCTGGTATTTATTCGGCTCGTTGGGGAGGAAAAAAAAATAATTTTGATTTAGCAATTAAAAAAGTATTTAAAAAATTAGATAAAAAAATACCTAGTTGGAGAAACAGAAAAATAAAAGCTAATTTTATTTGTGCCTTAACAATCTATTGGCCAAATGGAAAATACAAAACAACAATTGGAAAAATTGAGGGAAGAATATCAGATACCAAGGTTGGAAAAAAGGGTTTCGGTTATGACCCAATTTTTATTCCAAGGGGATCAAACAAAACATTTGGTCAAATATCACCTGAAAAAAAATATAAAATTGATCATAGATATAAAGCTTTTAAAAAAATCAAAAAATTTTTATAAATTTACCATTTTCAACTTTGTAAAAATTTAAAACGTGATTAATTTTTTTGTTTTTGATTTTAAAAATACCTGTTTTACCTTTGAAAGCATTTTCTTGATCAAAAATCTTATTTACTTTTTCTAAATTATTTTTTTTGGTCAAATAATAAACTAATCCAATTAAGTCATAACTTAAAAATGAAATTTGGTTTGGATAACTATTAAATTTTTCATAAAATAGATTTGAAAAGATATCGTAATTTTTTTTGTTAATTGATGGAAAATAAATATTTTGTGAGCTTTCTTCTTTAATTAAACTATTATCGAACCATTGATTAAGTGTTATAAAATAAACTCTTTTTGTAGAGACATCTGTATAGATAAGCGATGTTATTACACTTTTTAACGACTCATCAAAATCTGAAATTATCACTGAGTCAAAACCCAATTTTCCCAATGTATCTTTTTTCTCGAGATTTTTTATCATTTTATCTTTATTTGGGGAGTCAGAATTTTCCACTCTTTTAATTTCATCAAGTAGATTTTGTTTTCTAACTTCATACCTAGTAATTTTCTCAATCTGTTTCGTAATCTCTGTTGGCTCAGTATTGTAATAAAAAACTTTTTTAAAATTAATCTTTGTCTGTGAAATTCCATTCTCAATCTCTTCTTTAAAGTCAGACTCAGGTATAAGACAAATAGACTTCTTAATATCATTATTTTCTAGAAATTTTTTAATTGCAGCCATCTGCGAGGTTGCGTTCACACCTGCATAAATTAAATTATTATGAGTACTTTTATTTTTGTTTGAAAATGTTATGAATACAGCATCACTAAATTTTTCAAGTTTTTTTATATTTTTATCAAAAATAGGTCCAATAAATATTCTTACACCTTGATCATATAGTTCTTGAGCTGCTTTTAGATTATCTGCGGAATTGTCAAAATTGTTCTTTGGATAAATTTCTAAAATTGGATCATTTATTTTGTTAATTGCCAAATTCACTGCCCTTAAAACTGATTTTCCAATATCCTGGTTTTGACCATTCAAAGGTAATAACAAACCAATTTTTATCTTATTCTCAGATGCAAAAAGATTGTTAACGGAAATAGAAACTATGAATATAACAAATATTAAATTAAGTAATTTTTTCATATTATATACTATATAATAAACTTTGGTTTTAATGATATCACAATTGCAAACAAAAGGTCTTTATGTAATTTCTACTCCTATAGGTAACTTAGGTGATTTAACTATAAGAGCGTTAGAAATTCTTAAAAATTCAGAACTAATTCTGTGTGAAGATACTCGAGTGTCCATAAAACTTTTGAGACATTATAATATCAAAACACGACTTATTTCATTCCACAAATTTAATGAAAGAAAAAAGACCAGAGATATAATCAATAATTTAATAGATGGCAAAACAATATCTCTTATCTCTGATGCAGGAACCCCTGCAATTTCAGACCCAGGCAGAATACTAGTTAAGGAATGTATAAGCAATAATATCTCAGTTATTCCAATACCAGGTGCTTCATCAGTTATTACCTCATTATCAATAAGCGGTTTTTCAGATAGGTTTATATTTTATGGTTTCCTAGATGAAAAAAAAAATAAATTAACTAAAGAGTTAGAATTTCTATCGAAAGTTAATTGTTCAATAATAATATTTATTCCTCCAAAAAAATTAATCAAAAATTTAGAAAAAATAATTAAATTTTTTAGTAAAAGAGAAATTGTCTTATGTAGAGAAATGACAAAAATACACGAAGAATTTGTTAGATGTAAAGTCGAAGATCTAAAAAAAATTAAAATATACGATAAAGGGGAACTTACGATTGTAATATCTGATATAAAAGAAAGCACAAATACTTTCGATTTTTTGACCGAATCTGATATGAAAATCATAAAAAAAATGCTTAGAAATAAAAGTATAAAAGATATCGTCAAAAAGTTTAATAATAAAAAAATACCAAAAAAAATAATCTACAATTTTTGCCTTAAGCTTAAAAATGAGAAAAAAGAATTTTAATTTTTTTCTAATATTGCTTGTTTTTTTAAATAGTTGTTCTGGTACTAGCTCTAGAGGTTTGTTTGGAACTGGAGTATCAATTGCGATTGATCCAAGATCTTTTGGAACGCAAATTGATGACTCTATCATGGAAAAAAACTTAATAGCCAGACTAACAATGGTGGAAAAAAAATATTTTTTATCTGTCAAAACCAAAGTTTTAGATGGTAGAATATTTATTACTGGCAAGGTTGATAATCCTGAAGAAAAGTTAAAAATTACAAAAGTTGCATGGGAAACTAGTGGAGTTAGGTCAGTAAGAAACGATATAAAAATTAAAGAAAAATTTAATTTTAAAAAATCAGCTAAAGATGCACTAATAACTTCTCAATTACGTACTGCTTTAATTGTAAATAAAAATATTAAATCAGCTAACTATCAAATAGATACTTACAAAAAAAATATCTATATCTATGGAATAGCAAGAAATAAAGTTGAATTAAAATTAGTCGTTGAAGAAGCAAAATCTATATTAGACGTAAATAATGTTATTGCTAGCATTCTTTTAGTAGAAGATTTAAGAATTCAAAAAAATTAATTTTTTTTATAATCAATAATTTCGGCTGAATAAGCTGCAACAGATGCTAAATTTAATATATCTGATGTTGAACTTCTTAATGGAGCTATTTCAATAGCTTGCCCTAAGCCTATTAAAAGTGGTCCTATTAACTTTGCTCTACTCATGGATTGTATCATTTTATATGATATTGCAGCACTATGTTGACTTGGCATAATTAAAACATTCGCTTTTCCTACTATTTCTGAAAAAGGGTAAAGTTCCTGGAACATATCCTCCAAAGCTACATCTGGCTGCATTTCTCCATCAAACTTAAAATCAACTTTTTTCTTTTTTAGCAATTCAACAGCATCACTAATTCTTTTTGTCCTATCAGTGGTTGGTTGACCAAAAGTAGAATGAGATAAAAAAGCAATTTTTGGATCAAAGCCAAATAATCTCACAACCCTCGCAGCTGAAATTGCCATTTCCGCAAGTTGTTTTTCATCAGGATATTCTATTACAGTTGTATCACAAACAAAAATAGTTTTACCTCTATTTACAATCATGTTTAATCCAAACATAATTTCACCGGGTCTTGGGTCAACAACTTTAGAAATTTTTTCTAAAGATGCTGAATACCTCCTCGTGTTACCAGTGACCATTGCATCTGCATCTCCACATGAAACCATACAAGCACCAAAAGTAACTCTATCGTTTCTTATAAGCTTATCACAGTCGCGTTGTAATAAACCTTCGGATCTTTGAAGTTTCTTGAATAAAAACTCTGTATATTTTTTCCTAAGTTCTTCCTTAGTAGAGTTAATAATCTCTATGTCGAAGTTTTCTCCATATCCAATTTCATTCAATTTTTTTTTAACTATTTCCTCTTTTGCAATTAAAATAGGTATTCCTAATCTGCTATTTTTAAATGCTATTGCAGCTTTTAAATTGTTCTCGTCTTCGCCATCAGCAAAGACAACTTTTTTCTGATTTTTTTTAATTTGAGAATTTATGCCTTGCATTACTGCAACTGTTGGATCTAGTCTATTTTTAAGTTGTTCAGAATAATTATCAAAATTTTCAATTCCTATTCTCGCAACACCAGTTTTTATTGCAGCTTTAGCTACTGCCAAAGGTATCACACTTATAAGCCTTGGATCAAAAGTTGATGGAATAATATAATTCTTACCATAAACAGGTCTTTCTCCACCCATTGCGGCAACAACTTCATCAGGAACTCTTTCTCTTGCAAGCGAGGCAATAGCGTGTACGGCTGCGACTTTCATTTCTTCATTGATTGTTTTTGATCTTATGTCAAGAGCTCCTCTAAAAATGTAAGGGAAGCCAATTAAATTATTTACCTGGTTTGGATAATCTGATCTACCCGTTGCAATTATTGCATCATCCCTTACCTCCTCAATTTCTTCAGGCATTATTTCTGGATCAGGATTTGCACAAGCAAATATTATAGGATTTTTTGCCATACTCTTTACCATATTTTTTTTGAGAACTCCTGCTTGAGATAAGCCTAAAAAGACATCTGCATTTTTTATTGCATCACTTAAATTTCTGTCGTCTGTTTTAATTGAAAACTCGTTTTTCCACTTATTTAAGTTATCTCTACCTTTATAAATAACACCCTTTGAATCGAGCATTTTGATTTTATTTTTATCAACACCTGAATTTATAAATAGTTTTGCACATGCCATTGCTGATGCACCCGCGCCATTGATAACTACATTTACTTCATTCAACTTTTTTTTAGCAATATTACACGCATTTATTAATGCAGCACTAGTAATTATTGCTGTTCCATGTTGATCATCGTGAAATACTGGTATATCTAAAATTTCTTTTAGTTTTCTCTCTATAACGAAACACTCAGGTGCTTTTATATCTTCAAGATTAATTCCACCAAAGCTTTTAGATATATTTTTTATTGATTTAATTATTTCTTCGGTATCGTGAGTATCAATTTCGATGTCAATTGAGTCTATATCAGCAAATCTTTTAAATAATACTGCCTTACCCTCCATTACAGGTTTTGATGCAATAGCACCCAAATTACCCAATCCTAATATTGCCGAACCATTACTAATTACAGCAACTAAATTACCTTTAGTAGTGTAATCATAGGCTTTGTCAGGATTTTCAGCTATAGCTTTTACTGGAGCAGCCACACCGGGTGAATAAGCTAATGCAAGATCTCTTTTCGAGGTCATGGGTTTAGAGGAAATAATCTCAATCTTGCCAGATTTATTGCTATTATGAAACTCTAATGCTTCTTTATCTGAGTAATGTTCAATTTTGTTTTTTTTCATTATAATTAATTAAGTATACAATTGAGCCAACATTAAGACTAATATGATTTATGAATATAATTAAGTCAACAGGGACATTTAGTTTTTATACTTTAATAAGTCGTATATTAGGTTATTTCAGAGATATACTTATAGCAATATTTCTTGGCTCAGGTCCTTTAGCAGATGCTTTTTTTGTTGCATTTAGAATACCAAATACTTTTAGGAGACTGTTTGGAGAAGGATCCTTCAATGCAGCATTTGTGCCAAGCTATTCTAAGGAGTTAATTAAAGGCAAAAAAAAATCTGAGCTGTTCGCAAATAAAATCTTTAATCTTTTAACAATATCACTTCTTGTGTTGGTAATTATAGTTGAGCTATTTATGCCTCTTTTTGTTTCATTAATAGCACCAGGATTTAAATCGGACCCTGCAAAATTTTTACTTGCTACTCAACTAACAAAAATTACATTCCCTTTTATTTTTTTTATTAGTTTGGCCTCATTTTTTTCAGCAATTTTGAACTCACATAACAAGTTTGCAGCTGCATCTGCTGCACCAATAATTTTAAACATTTTGATGATATCAATATTGATATACGGTAAAATTTTAGGAGAGAAACTAGTAATCTATTTATCATATGCAGTTTCAATTGCAGGTTTTATACAAGCAGTGTTTTTAATTATATTTGTAAAAAAATTTTTTAAACCAAAAATAAATTTTACTATTAATATTACAAAAGAAATTAAGATATTTTTCAAAAAACTTATCCCTAGTATATTTTCCTCAGGTGTTACGCAAATCAATATTTTAGTAGGCACGATTATAGCCTCTTTTCAAGCAAGTGCAGTTTCTTACATATATTATGCTGATAGGATATACCAGATAAATTTAGCAATTGCAGGAATTGCAATAGGAATAATAATACTTCCAAAATTATCAAAATATATTCAACAAAAAAAATTGTCAGACACAAAAAAAATCCAAAATAAATCTATTGAATTATCTATATTTTTAAGTTTACCGGCAACATTAGGATTAATAATTGCTAATGAAGAAATTGTCTCTTCTTTGTTCGGGTATGGGTCTTTTGACCAAACAAGTTTAAAAAATTCCTCAAAAGCTTTATTTTATTTTTCTTTAGGGCTTCCTGCATTCTCATTAATAAAAATTTTTTCAAGTTTCATTTTCGCGAGAGACAATACTAAAATACCTTTTTATTTTTCAACAATATCTGTTTTACTGAATATCATAATCAGTGTCTCTTTTTTCAAAAGTTTGGGATTTATTATTATACCAATTGCAACCTCAATATCTTCCTGGATTAATGCATTTTTATTGTATGTATTTTTGCATAAAGAAAATTATTTTAAATTTAGTAAAAAATTGTTTATTCAGATAACAAGAATTCTAGTATCTGCTATTTTAATGAGCGTATTCTTATATAATTTACTGTATTATTTTGATAGTCAATTATCTTTTGAAAATAATTACAAAGTAATTTATCTTCTTCTTATAATAGTATTAAGTATACTAATTTATTTTTTTGCTTCTCTATTTACTAAAGCTTTTAAAATAAATGATATTAAAATAAAGTATTAGTATGGCTCTTAAAAAAATCTTTTCGGGTGTGCAACCAACGGGAAATTTGCATCTTGGAAATTACATTGGAGCTATAAAAAACTTTGTTGAACTCCAAAATGAAAACAACGAGTGCATTTTTTGTGTAGTCGACCTTCATGCTGTTACAGTAAAACAGGATCCAAAAGATTTAAAAAAAACATAAGAGAAACTGCTGCTACTTTTATTGCCTGTGGAATCGATCCAAATAAAAGTATAATTTTTAATCAATCATCAGTGCCAGCTCATTCAGAAACGTCATGGTTACTTAGTTGCATAGCTAGGATAGGATGGTTAAGTAGAATGACTCAATTTAAAGAAAAGGCAGGAAAAGATAAAGAAAAAGCAAGTGTAGGGCTTTATGTATACCCAATTTTAATGGCAGCAGACATTCTTCTTTATGATGCAACTCATGTACCTGTTGGTGAAGACCAAAAACAACATTTAGAACTAGCAAGAGATATATCAAAAAAATTTAATAATGATTTTAACGCACCTAACTTTTTCAAAATTCCAGAGCCCCTAATTCATAAACGTTTTGCAAGAGTAATGAGTTTAAAAGATGGAGAAAAGAAAATGAGCAAATCAGAAACATCAGATTTAAGCAGAATTAACTTAACTGATGATGCAGAATCGATAATCAATAAAATAAAAAAAGCAAAAACAGATATTGATCCATTTCCAAACGATGTAAGTAACTTAAATACTCGACCAGAAATTAAAAATTTAATAAGTATTTACTCAAGCCTAACTAATATAAAAATAGATGTTTTGTTAAATCAATTTAATGGGAAAAACTTTTCTTTTTTCAAAGAAAAATTATCAGATGTAGTTGTTGAAAAAATTTCTCCAATATCAAAAGAAATTAAAAGGTTAAAGAAAGACCCCGGCTATATTGATCAAGTTTTAAGCAAAGGAAGTAAAAAAGCCAATGAATTATCCTCAAAAAAGATAAGAGATTTGAAGGAAAAATTTGGTTTTTGAAAGTTATTTACTTTAAAAACAAGATCTAATAAATATATATAAGAAATGTTCGTACAAACACAAATAACACCTAACCCTAATTCACTAAAATTTTTGCCAGGTAAAAATGTATCCTCAATTGGTCCAGTTGAAATAACAGAAATTGAGAAAACTAATAATGAACTTATAAGAAATATTTTATCAATTAATGGCGTAAATGGTGTTTTTCTTTCAGATGATTTTATTTCAGTAAATAAACAAGTTGATTTTGAGTGGGAAGATTTAAAACACATAATTATATCGTTTATTAACGATTATTTTGCCAAGGGAAATGAAATTGTTATTTCAAAATCAAAAGTCAATGAAGATTTAGATACATCGACTGTTGAAGGCCAAATAATTAAACTATTAGAGACTAAAATTAGGCCAGCGGTTGCTAGGGATGGTGGAGATATTAAATTTAAAGAATTTAAGGATGGCATAGTTCGTGTGGAACTTCAAGGCGCTTGCTCGGGCTGTCCTAGCGCAGCTTTAACTTTAAAACAAGGAGTACAAAATTTATTATGTCATTATATACCAGAAGTTAAGGAAGTAGAGGCTGTCTGAAAAAAAACATTTTGAATAAATTATTAAAAAAAAATTTTACGAATAGTCAAGTGATAAAATTTCAGAAATTTTTATCTACTCAAGGTATAATTATAAAGAAAAAAAATTCGGTAAAATTTATTTTTGGAAAATATAAAACAGTTTATCTGACCTTATTATCAAGTGCTTTGATAATATTAATAGCTTTTTTAATTCCAGTTTTTTCGAACATGTCACCAAATGTGGCCAAAACCCCAAATTTTAACAATTCTGGTAAAGATTTTGCTAAAATTTTTGAGGGTAAAGAAATTCAAGAAAAGTTAAAAATTGATGAAGGTTTAGATTTAACAAATATTTTGGAGGATATTTTTAAATTTGAGGAATTACCAGAGGACACAGTAAGATTAAGCGCTTCAACAATCGAACAACTATTTGAAGATATAAATTATTCTTTAGATGTAGTGAGAAAAACAAAAAAAGTTAAGCCCATCAGGCTATCGCTTTTACCAAATGAAATTAAAAAGATTGAAAATTCTCAAAAAAGGAAAAGTTTATTTATAAAAATTATCTTGCCATTGATACTAGAGGAAAATAATAGAATACTTTTAGATCGTAAAAGATTGTTCAGTATTTTAAATAAAAACAAAAATTCTAAGAAAGAGATAAATTGGCTAAGGATGAAATTTAAACAATACGGTGTCTTGAATAAAGATATACCTACATTAAAAGTTCGTATGGATATAGTACCCGTATCTTTAGCCTTAGCACAAGCAGCAAAAGAGACTGGCTGGGGAACATCAAGATTTGCATTAGAAGGCAACGCATTGTTTGGTCAGTGGACTTGGTCTGGTGACGGTATAAAACCAGCAGGAGCAGAGGATAATACAAAACATAAAGTTATGAAGTTTAAAGTTTTAAAGGCTTCTGTTAGAGCATATCAAAGAAATTTAAATACACACTCAAGTTACAAGAACTTTAGACAATTAAGAGCCCAGTTAAGAGATGATAACAAAAAATTGGATAGTTTGCTACTCGCAGATCAATTAAATAACTATGCTGAGACTGGCGAAGAATACACAAAAATACTTAAACAAATTATTAAACAAAACTCTTTAAAAGATTTTGATGAAGTAAAAGTGATGCCTTTAAGTGTAAAATACAAAAATTTAATTTAGTCTATTTCAACTGACATTTGAATACCCAGCCATCGCCAAATATTTCCATCTTGAAGAGAACAATTAACTCTACCTCTTCTAAATGTAAATTTTTCTCTAAAATTAATTTTAAGAATATTTTTGTCAAATTTAATTAGTGAATTTCTCCACTCGTTACCTTCGTTAGAAAAACATTTTATATTTTGTATATTTTTTTGATCTTTGAAAAATTCTATTTTAACTGTTGGTGGATTTTGAGATTTACTTATAAACTTTTCCTCAGGTCTTATACTCTTATATGGAATAGGAAATAATTTAATTAAAAATTTAAATCTTTCTAAATCACCATATTTTTCATTTATTGGAAATCTTGGTAGCTCAAAACGATTCTTTGTTAAATCTATTACCCCTGAATGTTGACCAAATCCGTATTTAAAATTACTTTTGATATATTTTGTTTGTTTTAAATTATACTCTCCAAACGGGTAAGAAAAATAAATTGGGTTATATCCCAACTTTTTTTTAAATATTTTAATAGAATTTTTGATATCTTTTTCAAATTCAGCGTGTGAAAAATTTAGAAGGTACTCATGCGTATGAGAGTGATTACCTATATAGGCAAAATCATAGCTTGATACTTCTTTTATTTGATCCCAGCTCATGTAACCACTCTTTCCCACTGGCTCTGTAGAAACGAATAAAATAAATGGTATTTTTCTTTTTTTAAGTATTGGCCAAGCATTTTCATAAAATGACAAAAATGCATCATCAATTGTAATTAAAATTTTCTTATTTTTTTTTGGATAAGTGAACTCAGTATCAAATTTAATTGGATCATAATATTCTATATTGTTTTTTTCAATTAGTTCAAGTTGCTTTTTAAAAATATCTATTTTAATATTTGTCGATGGATATTTATTTTCATTAAATCTATGGTACATAATTGCTACAACACCATAATCATTTGGATGATATTTGATATCAGCCTTAGCAAACGTTGAAATATTTATGAAAAATAAAACAAAAAAAAAATTAATAATTGATGCGGCGAATGATAAAATTATTTTCAAAATCATAGATAATAATAAAATCTATACCAATGATTACGAAAACAGTAGAAAAAATTTTGATAAGTTTGCTATTTTTTTATTCAAATTTTTAAATAAAAAGATGGTAAGCTTCGATATTATTGATAAAGTTATTATTAACCTGGGGCCTGGTAAATACACAAGTATAAGAACATCTATATCAATTTTAAAAGCCCTTAACCTAATATATAAATTTAAAATATACGGATTTTCATCAAAAGATGTTGAAAAATACGACTATTCAAGAGTTCTAGATTTATTAAAAAAAGGAAAACTAATAAAAAAATTGATAAAACCACTTTATATGGGTTAAGATAATATTATGACAGATACAATTGAACAAAAATGTTTAGCTAAAGGTGTAAAGTTAACAGACCAAAGAAGAACTATTGCTAGAGTTATATCTGAGTCAAAAAAAAATTATGGCGAGTCAGACCATCCTGACGTAGATGAGCTTTATAAAAGAGTGTCAGAAATTGATAATAAAATAAGCATTGCTACAGTTTACAGAACTGTAAAATTATTTGAAGAGTCTGGAATTTTGATGAAACATGACTTTAAAGATGGAAAAGCGAGATACGAGTTAAATGACGACCACAATCATCTGATTGATATAAAAACTGGAAATATTATTGAATTTACTAGTAATGAAATTGAAGATATTCAAAAAAAAATTGCTGAGAAGTACGGATATAAACTAGTTGATTCAAAATTAGAACTTTACTGCATTAAAAATAAAACTGATTAACTGTGAAAAAAATCTTCATTAAGACTTTTGGATGCCAAATGAATGAGTACGATACTAATCGTATTTATGACACTGTTAAGAAAATTGGTTATTTAAAAACTAATGATTATTTAAGTGCAGATTGTTATTTAATAAATACCTGTCATATAAGAGATAAGTCAAAAGAGAAAGTTTATGATGAAATAGGAAGAGTTAGAAAAAATTATAAAAACAAAAAAAAACCTATTGTAATTATCGCAGGCTGTGTCGCTCAAGCTGAAAGTGGAGAAATGATTAAGAGAGAGCCTTATATTGACATTATAATTGGTCCTCAGTCATATCATAAAATAAATAATATCATTGATAATTTTAACTTTAGAAAAAAAGAGGAATTAACTGAATTTGATACTGAAGATAAATTTAATTATCTTGATAAAATACAAAATAACGACAGCTCTGTGTCATCTTTCTTAACAGTTCAAGAGGGATGTGATAAATTCTGTAGTTTTTGTGTAGTACCATATACCCGAGGTCCAGAGTTTTCTAGACCTTTTAAAAAAATTATAGATGAAGCAGAGTATTTAGTAAGAAATGGAACTAAAGAAATAACTTTATTAGGTCAAAATGTGAATGCATATTATTATAAAGATAAACAAAAAAGTTACAAATTATCAGACTTAATATTTGAGTTAGATAAAATAAAAGAGTTATGTAGAATTAGATATACAACTTCTCACCCCAGGGATATGACAGAAGATTTAATTGAATGTTATTCTAGTTCAAAAAAATTAATGCCATTTATACATTTACCAATTCAAAGTGGATCAAATAAAATCTTAAAATTAATGAATAGAAATCACAAGGTTGAAAAATATTTAGACGTATATAAATCAATTAAACAGCTAAATAATAAAGTTGAATTTTCAAGTGATTTTATTGTTGGCTTTCCAGGAGAAATGGATTGTGATTTTAGTGATACAATGAGTTTAGTAAAAGAAATTAAGTTTATTAATTCTTATTCATTCATATTTAGCCCGAGACCTGGAACACCAGCATCTAAATTAAAACCTATTGATAAAGAAATTGCAAAAGAGCGTTTATTAAATATACAAAGTGAGTTAGAGGAACACCAAATTAAAAAAAATAAATCGTTATTTGGCTCTTCTATAGAGGTTTTAGTAGAAAATAAATTAAAAAATCAAAATAAATATTTTGGAAGAAACATTTTTTTGAACTCTGTAATTTTTGAAGGTGATGATAAAGTTGTTGGAAAATTGGTTAATGTAAAGATAGAAAAGATTAACAGAAATACTTTATTTGGAAAAATAGATCAAAATAAAAATATGAAAGCGGCTTAATTTGAATAATATTTCTTATAAAAGAGCTGTTGAAGATCTAAAATTTGTTTATTCAGAAAATAATACTTTGAGTATTATATTTAAAAATAATAATACATTGATGGGTGTAGTTGGTGAATTTAATAATAATCTTAAAGAATTAGAAAAAATAACAGATACAAACATTTATTCTCGTGGAAATTCAATTTTAATAAAAAGTACAGCAAAAAAAAACGAGTTAATTAAAAATGCAATTGTTTTTTTGTTTGACCAATTTTTAAATAATGGAACAATTGAAAAGAAAGATATTATATCTTCAGTGAATAAATTTATGGTTGAAGATAAAACAGATAAAATAGAATATATAATTAAAACACCAAAAAAGTCGGTTATACCAAGATCCGAGAAACAAAAAAAATATGTTAGGGCATTAAGATATAGTGACATCACTATATCTTCTGGTCCTGCTGGAACTGGAAAAACTTATTTAGCTGTGGCAGTGGCATTAACGATGCTTTTAGATAAAAAAATTGAAAGAATAATTTTATCAAGGCCAGCAGTCGAAGCTGGTGAGAGACTTGGTTTTCTGCCTGGAGACATGAGAGACAAAGTAGACCCGTACCTACGTCCTTTGTATGATGCTTTATACGATCTTCTAGATTTTGAAAAGATACAGAAACGTATTGAAATTGGAGATATAGAAATAGCGCCATTAGCTTTTATGAGAGGAAGAACATTAAAAAACTCATTTGCAATTTTAGATGAGGCTCAAAATGCTACGGATACTCAGATTAAAATGTTTTTGACGAGAATAGGCGAAAATTCCAAAATTGTTGTTAATGGTGATCCAACACAAATAGATTTACCAAATAAATCTTTGTCAGGCTTAAAAAGATCTAAGGAGATACTTGGGCATTTAAATGAGGTATCTATAGTAGACTTTGATCATACAGATGTTGTAAGACATCCTCTAGTCTCAAAAATTGTAAAAGCTTACTTCGATCAAAATTCAAATAAATGATCAAAATCAATATTGTTGTTGACTACCCAAAATGGAAAATGAAAATAAAAAAACTGAAAAAATACTTCAAAACAAAACAAAGAAGATTTAATAATTATATTAACTCATCAAAAAAAATAGATGAGTTTACAGTATATCTAACAAACAACTCTAAAATGAAGAAATTAAATAATAAATTTAGA